>Ga0307507_10001241_pt1 | contig 56998 bp, 13 predicted proteins | sample 7_EM_MG_FD_207223 | JGI IMG/M metagenome (GOLD analysis project Ga0307507, IMG submission 207223) | Populus trichocarpa ectomycorrhiza microbial communities from riparian zone in the Pacific Northwest, United States - 7_EM | ecosystem: Host-associated > Plants > Roots > Unclassified | place... | reverse complement strand
TTGCTGGTGGCAGGGGGGTGCGCAGGGGGCTGATATTAGTGCGCTATTCTGATTGGTCTAGGAGTTAGTCTATGCGCCATATCACCGGAATAAATCTTTTGCGGAGCGTCTGATTCATGAGATAACCTCTATGCCCCTTACTTTTCTTAATTACCCTTTCAGCCCCTCCCCCTTACGCACCTACCTACTATTACTATATTAGGCTTAGTTACTACTCTACTAGGCTTAGCTACTACTATATTAGGTATAGTACTGGCGCTCTTGGAGCTCCGAAGCCTCGAAATCCACTCCACGCCACCAAAAAAATCAGCAGATCCACAGCCAATGCAGATCGGCTCCAACCATCCACGCCAAAAAGGCTCCGATCCAAATAGATCACTGAGACCATCCAAATACCTCTTTCAACGGAGAGCAGTCATGATCACGCAACCTATGATGCATTGTCATATACTTGGGGCATTATGAAGCCGGGGCACCAAATCTTCTGCAACGATCTCCCATTCCCAGTCACGGCAAACTTGTACTCTGCTTTGGTGGCCCTCCGGTCCTCTACTGAAGTCAAAGAGCTCTGGGCAGATGCAATTTGCATTAACCAGAATGATAACAAGGAGCGTAACCAGCAAGTCAGACAGATGCTTGACATCTACAAAGGCGCCCGTTCCGTCGTCGTGTGGCTTGGGGATGCAACGGAGAACAGCAGTCTTGCCATAGAAGGCTCCAAATACCTGGATTCATACGAGCAACGCCTGTCCATTTTCAGGTACTCTCACACTGCGGAATGCTACTGTAACCTGCGAGCAATTTATGATGCACAAGTTGAGTTATTCAACCGTAGTTGGTTCCGTCGCAGCTGGATCCGACAGGAAGTTACAGTGTCAAAGGCCTGCTTTGTCCGCTGCGGGGCGGATGAACTTACTTGGTATCAGCTCAAGCGCGGTGCGAACAGACTGGAGAGACTACACCGGAAACTGGATCTGGAAGGCGAAACGACGTTGCCACATTTCCCAGAATCATACATCGCACCTCTCAAGTATCTGGTCCGGGGTTGGGTTTTCGGGCAGCCAGTCATTGCTAACACTGCGGAGATCAGAAGTATATGGTACTATCATGCTGGATCTCTATTGGATCTCTTGATGGTCGGGCGCGAGTTCGATGCCACAGATCCGAGAGACAAGATTTATTCGGTCTTAGGAATGGCAAAAGTGCCGGTTGCTGATCCGACTTCAACATCACCGACCAACCAGTCAATGGTGATAGACTACTCCAAGTCGATTTCTGAAGTTTATCAGTATTTAACGAAGTACATCATCAATCGTGATCGCAATCTGGATATTCTTTGCATTCTGCTCACTCACCGCAACGCCGATTCTGCAGACCTTCCGACATGGGTTCCGGACTGGCGAGTTCCAACAAGTGATGCCTCACTGATGGACTGCTGGGACTTCTTCGCCTCTAAATTCGCAGCGTCAGGCTTCACAGAGGCCGAACTTCAGGACCAAGTAAGCCTAGGGAAGCTTCTTGTCAAAGGGCTGTGTCTGGACCAAGTTGGTCAACTTTTGGATTTCACGACTTTCATTCCCCGCGAAGCTGATGTGCCATTTGCTCCAACGAAACCCTTTGATAAAACGACTCATTTGAGGAGGCTCTGCCTGACAGCAGCTGGCCAAACCGGTCTTGTGCCTCGAGAGGCGGCGCCTGAGGATCTGATATTCGTTTTGTATGGGGCAAAGCTACCATTTGTGTTGCGCCCAGTCCGGTCAGAGGGTGAAGATGAAAAGGAAATTCCTGAGTTTGAAGTTGTAGGCCCTTGTTGGTCCCCTGCATACATGTTTGGTGGCGTTATGAAGGTACTCGGCGATCACCCGGACGCCGAGTGGTTTACCATGTACCTGGTTTGATGGAGCTTCGTGGCAAGAGGAAAGGGGGAATTCTTCTCATCGGACGCAGGAAAAAGATGTAGCAACCTCATGAATTAAAAACTAAGGATGGATATTCTACATAAATAATGACCTTTGTAAATATCGATAGGATTGGGATCATTAGGGGAAGATTAATAGCAGAGCTTAGTTATACAAGCAATGGTGCTACCTGAGAGGCCAGCACTCGGTTATAATTCTGGCTGACAGCTACGGATCCTCAGCATGTTCCACAAGAGATTCTCAAGGGTTTCCCATTACTTAGCCAACTGGATTTCAGCCGAAGATCTGAATTCTGCCAAAAGCTTCAGAACACTACCAAAGCTTCCTTTTCTTACCACCAAGGCAGCGAGCTGTTAGCTCGCTGTAGTGTTATCACTGACTGACTGTTGACTGACTGTAACTACTCTACGCTGGCTGACTGCTAGCTGACTACTTACCAGTGTAAGAGATGGATGGATTGGATCTAGATCCAAATCCAGTTAGCCTCAAATCCATTAAATCCATCGGATCTGGATCGAGATCCAAACTTTATCCATGCCCAGGCTTCAATTTTGCCGTATGGCGATTTTCGTAACTTACGTGATATAACGGCCCAGTGTGGTTTTTAGTATAATCTAATTACAGCTGTTTGCTAAGCTCCACCGCAGCTGTCTACCGAGTTCCACCGCAACTGTCTACTAAGTTCCACCGCCACTGTCCACCGAGTTCCACCGCAACTATCTACCAAGTTCCACCGCAACTGTCCACCAAGTTCCACCGCAACTGTCCACTAAGTTCCACCGCAACTGTCCACTAAGTTCCACCGCAACTATCCACTGAGTTCTACCGTAACTGTCCACCAAGTTCCACCGCAACTGTCCACCAAGTTCCACTGCAACTGTCCACTAAGTTCCACCGCAACTGTCTACTAAGTTCCACCGTAACTGTCTACTGAGTTCTACTGCAATCTGCGGACCCTAACTTCTACTAACCAATTAGGATTTTCCATGCCCAGTATAGAAAATCGCTATTGGCTCGCTTACTACTAGCGCCTTAGCAGCACTCGCAAGGATTGCTTAAATTAATAACCTCCGCCTCTTAGACCTAATTAACTCTAGAGGAGTTAACTATATAGGCTTAAGTAGAGTCATATTAAGTCTTAAATTAATAATCTTATTCTTGTCCTAGGAGTAGAGACATAAAGTTGCCTAGATTATACTCTGCTTAAGGTGGTTGCGGCGTTTTGTAATTATCTAGCTAAGACGGCTAAAGATATGTTCTAGCTTATCGCTTATAGCTGGAATTGATAGGAGATTAATGGCCATTTAAGCAAGGTGCGGGTATTGTTTATAGCCGGTAGTTCTCTACCACTTAATTAGGGTCTTGCAATCTTTAACTTAATTCTGCGTATAATAGCGATTATATTCATCCTGCACGGCAGCAGAATGATGTTAATAGCCGCTCTTTTAAAGACCTTTTATCCTATAGGCCTCTATAATATTAAGCTCACGCCTAGGCTTCTTTTTCTCCGGGGATAGAGCTTCTAAGATGGGCTGTTGCTTATAGTCTATAAGCCATAGATGTTTAACTAATTTACGGGCAGACGTAATCTAAGTCTTTTTATGCTCCCACTAAGCTTCTATATACTGCCAATTGTATCTAGGATAGAGGACGACTGTGGCGATATAGGCTGCTGACTTATTAATCTTCGTATAGTACTGTTGAGCCTTATTAAGTGCGAACTTAATTTATATAGCAAAATGCCATTCTCCTTTAATTAACAAGGGCGGTGCGGATTTAAAGCGTTTATACGCAGAGGTAAGTTCTTTAGTAATATATTTAATATCCTACTAAACATTAACTAGCCTATATAACTTGCCATTACCTAGTTGGCCTTGTAAGTCCATAGTTATAACCCAGTATAGTTTAAGTAAATTTTCGTACTGTGTTAGAACCTCCCAATTGTCCGCAGTAAGCGCATCTTTAAAGATTATATTTTAAGCGCTGTCCTGGTCTTCTGGCCAAGTAGATTCTGGCCTCTCTTTTAGTTGTCTTGCGCATTACTGCTCTAACTATATAAAGTCTTTAAATGGCGCGCAAAGCTAATTTAGTGTATAGAATTCCTTATAAGTACTATTCCAGCGGGTAGCGTTAGATCGGGAGAGGTCTTAGGTTGTTATTGTGTCCTATTGGTCCTCTAGAAGGATACTCTAGAGATACGTCTTCTGGCCTAATAATTTGTTAGCACTATTAATTAATTCATACTTTTAAAACTACTTACTTTTATACCACCGATGTCTTCTTTAAGGGCTCGTATACACCTATATAATTAAGTTATAAGCTTTGCTAACTGGTCCTCGCTTCCTCCACGTCTATAACTGCGCCTTTATGTCCTTAGGTACCACATCCTCCGCTTTAAATAAATCTGGGTTATAACCGTACAAGAGGTGGCGGGTAATAATATTAATAATATAGCCTAAACAACGTAGCCGGCGCTTAATTGGATTAAAGTCGAACTCCTTTATAATGGCCGTTATTACCGTATTATTATTGGTCGTGTTATCTAGCATAAAATACCTAATCTACTCATTCTTAATACTAAAGTCTTTAATTACGGCAATTACGCCTTTTGTAATATTAACGCTAGCATACGAGCCAGTCTGCTCTAGAATAGCAAGAAGAGTTGCTTAAGGCTTAAAATCTTTGTTAAGAAAATGGGCAATAACGCTATTAAGTAAAAGAAGGTTGCCCAACATCTATAGGTTAAAAGATAAATAGATCTTACTAACCGCGTGTTATAGCTCTCTCTTCACTACCACCTTATGGTAAGTATAGCCCTTGATAATCCAAGATCTGACTAACCATCTACTAGGCATACATTCTGCTGCTTAAGGCGATAGATATTTAATAAACTTGCAAAAGACTGGCCCATCAACTTGCCTAAAAGATATGTTGTTATAGATGATCTATTAAAGAAGAAGTCGCCTAAACGTCTTCTTATTAAACGCACGTGCTAACTTATTGAGAACCTACTGCTCCTGGGGATTATTTACATCGAGACCTTTAAGTACGGAGATTGACTTTAATGTGTATGGCACCTCCTTACCCTTCTTATTAAATGTACGACCATAGACCACTCAAATATACTTTATGATATTAGAGCTTCCTTTATAGGTGTTCCAGGAGTGGGCCTTAATGCTATGCTTGCAATGACACTCCTTGCAGAGCTACTACCGGTTGCTAGTCTTATAGTTCTCTATTAGTACGCCTAACCGCCAGATTAGGGAGGAGAGCTTACTGTTACCTTTAGAGATTAAGATAATATAGCTAGGTAATCTGTTCCAGTTAACCTAGGACCAATTAAACTAACTCTTATCTTTAGGAGGAGCCTTACTAGCGCGCGCTTTAGCAGACCAATTAGCGCTAAATGTACTAAATATTAGAGCTGTTGTAAGAGTTGAGACCTTAGGTATATTGGGATCAGGCGTCAGCGTTGTTTGAATTATAGTAGATTAATTAGGCTCGGTTATATTAGAGACTTAATCTTCTGGCCTTACTACTATGTCCGACAAGTCAGGAGACTAGGTGGTACGGCGGTGAGGCTGCCAGGTAGGGCCATCTCATGGCTAGAGGCGTAGAGGTACGTTTAAGGGAGGTGGTGGTAGTAGAGGTAGTAAAGGTGGTTTGGCAACAGCCTTCTTCTTTCTTAGCTTTGGAGGCATAGTTAATGGTAATAATAAGAATAAGAGGTAAGAGACTTTATTATTTTTACTGCTATTTACCCCTTTTACGCCATCTAATGGTCAGTGCAGTGATTAATGCATTACAGCGTTACCTCAACAACGCTATAAATGGATAACTATTGGATCTAGATCCATATCCACGCCACCAATGGATTAGGCGTGGATTAGTGGATTAATGGATCCCAATCCAATCTCGATCCATCCATCTCTTACACTGCTACTTACATTATCGGCTTCTTGGCAACTACGCTACCAGCGTCGCTGGCTATTAGACACACTAGGCTAAGATTCTTATAATCAAGTAACTTTATAGGCTTCTGCATGGAGATATTATATGCGTTTAACTATATCTAGTGGCCGATACGTATCTCGGGTAGAGGCGTTCTATAGCAGTTAGCAAAGGAGGCCTATTTCGCTTAGGCCTAGGCCATCTCTCCTTTATAGTAGTCGAGTAGGTCTTTTATATAATCCGTATACTAGTCGGCGAGTAGTATCTTAAGGCGCTTTCTATATAGCAATTACTTATTAATAGATTCCGATAGCTCTATACCAGATCGTAAGTAATAACCCTTATTCGCGAAGAATAGTATAAGCTTAATGCGGCTAAGACGTAGTTATTTACTATAAATTTACGTAACAGAAGGTAATCTACCTAGTTATCTTAGCTATAGGCGACAACTCGTTATAGGTACGCCTTTATACTAGTATTAGCGTTTTCCGATTACCTATTAGCTTCTGGTAGGAAGGACGTAGACATCTTAATAGAGACGCTAAGGCGTTAGCAGATCCGACTCCCTACATTAAAGTTAAACTACGTACCTTAGTCGGACGTAATAGAGTCAGGTAACCTATATAGTTGGTAGACTTCGCAAAGGAAGGCGTCCGCAACGTCGGCGACGGCTACGTCTTTAGTTAAGACGTAGTGGCGTTCTTGTGACCGACTACTGGCACACAAGATCGCCGCCTGGAGGGCTCCAAGACAGGATCAACACCACCCTTATATGTCTCGGATATGGTTAAAGATTAAGTCATAGACTTTGGAGTTAGGAGTATACTATCATATATTTATTTCACTTAATTTCCATAGATTTAGAATCAAGTCGTTTATTTAATTCCCTACTACAAAGCTTACAGTTATAAGCCCGGATCGCACTACCTGTTGCACCATCTGTTAAGTAATCAATCTACTACCTCATTCAAGAAGTCACTACTTCTTCTACCTTTGCAGTGTCTCGAGCTTCTCCATTCACCAAACAAACAGACGATCGACCCTAACCGGCGTACAGTCATGGGTCAAAAGTCTCCAGTCGAAAGCGATTTCCCACCAAAACTCAGCTTCTTCGCAGCGCATCTTTATAATAAAGTCATTAAAAATTTAAGCTGTAAAAATTAATAATTATAAAATTTCACTTTCTAAATAATATTATCTATTTAGATTTTACTAATAAATTATTATTATAGAGATAAATATACTCTAAAGTTTAGATACTTAATTTTAAGCGAATTTTAAGAGAATTTATATGGAGAATTAAGATTTTTGACCCTTACCTAACTTTATAATAATTTTCTACATTATTATTATAAAATACTACTAATAAAAGGCTTTAGTCAAAGTAAAAATCTACTAGTAGCTTTAATTTAAATTTAATAAAATATTGTAGTGGGTATAAAATCTAAAGGTATTTTAGGCCAGTTTTGGTGTAAAAAGGCTCCCAGCCAGAGACTTTCTCCTAGTACGGAGGACGACGCAAAATTGAATTTCCCCACCTAAAGAGTACTATAACCTAATTAATAAGTTTAAAAAATAATTTATAGACTAACTAGCCCCGTATTAAGATAAGCACAATTTTAAGATAAAACTTAAGCTGGGCATAACACTAAAGTTTAGTTTGCTATATGGTACGTTATAAGAAGAACTGCTTATAATGCGATAATACCTTAATAAGTATCTAGAAAAAGGATTTATTTGCCCTAGTTAATCTTTATTTGCCTTACCTATACTATTTATTAAAAAGCTAGGAGGAGGCTTAAGATTCTATATTAACTATTAAGCTCTAAACATAATTATAATTTAAAACTAATATCCAATTCCCCTAATTTAAGAGATGCTTAACTATTTAGTAAAGGTATAGTACTTTATAAAGCTTAATATAGTTACTGCCTTTAATAAAATCTGTATATATAAAGGAGATAAGAAGTATATAGCTTTTTATATATAATAGGGACTCTTTAAATACCTAGTAATGCTATTTAGCATAAAGTGTTACGGACGCTTTAAGTACGGTGCTACGACTACTTGGAGAAGAGTTGAAGGAAGCTAGTTGGTTAATAATGGCACGGTTTAGGATGGAACTGGTTAAGCCATGTAACAAGGAATGGTAAGTAAGGTTATATAATGTGATCTATATAATCTATAACAGAGTAGATAGAGTAGATAAAGCAGATAGAGTAATAACTTTCTTAGGAGTATGGATGTGTATTTAAAGGACCACAGTCCCTGCCTAGATAGTTCTCTTCCTTATAGTAAATCTTAGAATATAATTAGAGTTAATCTGTTAGGTAACCACTCTACCAGTTATTATTACGTTGTTAACTTCTTGTTTACCTATATACCTAGCCCATTAATAAGTCTCCTATAATACTCTTATAAGGCTTTTATTACACATTTACTACCTAGTTATAGTATTAATAAAGTTAAACAATATGCCACTAAAAGCACTAGTTACGATGCCATCTACGGCAGTAACTACCTTAGGTATAAGTGGAGACACTAGTATAGCAGATACTAGCTCATAACTTGTCACGGTAGGTTAGTTATAGGAAATAGTTAATTAATTAACAGACAACAATTAAATACTTAAAGATTAAATTAATGGAATTAGAGCAGTAAAGGTTAAGTTACCTTTAGTTAAACGGTTCTTAGGAGAGAAGTTAAAGCTTAAAGGATTTCTTGCGTAAATGCGGTTTAAGGTACTATAAGAAGGAGCAAAGTTAGCCATACCTATAGACCAAGTAGTCTATGCAGGACTGTTCTTGTTAGGGAGAGCACTAAAATGGTTTAAGCTATACCTTACTAATATACAGGAACACGGGGACCAAACCACTAACCTAGAAGTTAAGTTTATGTTCTTAAGTTAGGAAGGATTTGCGGAATAACTTATACAGATGTTTGGAGACCCTAAGGCAACAACTACAGTAGAACGAAAGCTTTAAAATATAGTATAACGCACTTTAGCAATTGAGTATATAACCCAGTTTTAGATACTTTTGGTATAGGTTAAATAGAATAACAAGGCGCTTATGGTATAGTATAAATAGGGACTTAAGGCTAAAGTTTAGGACGCGATTATCCTAATAGAAGATGCGGAAATAATAAGAGAACTAATTAATTAAGTGATTAAGATTAATAATAGAATCTATTAAAGAGAACAAGCTAAGAAAGGGTAAGATAGAGTTCTATAGTCGTATAATGCGCAAAGCACGCATTAATAAAGCTAAAGTTAGAAACTATAGAATGGCGGATTAGAGCTAATAGACCTAAGCAGTATTAAAGAATTTAAGAGATGGAGTAAGAAACTATGGAAACCTAGAGGTTAAGGATTAAGTAATTATAGGATTAAGAAGCAGAGGCTAAACTAGGGATCTTAGCAGTAGAAGACGTTTAGGCGGACTCCATAATAAGAATAATGGTTTAAATTAGGAGCTTATATAAATTGTAGAAAATAGGGTTATTTTGCCAGAGACTATAGAGGTGGTTAGAATAACTATGTAGTAAAAGGTATAAGATTGTTAGAGTATAATAATATAGATATAAGTGTATTGCGCGGGACTAAGGAGTGTTTAATAAAGCACTTCGCGTTTTGTTATAACAACGCATGCTAAATTTATAAGGACGCCAAGTACGGCGTAAGCTATTGGCCATAAGAGCCAGAGTTAAGAGGGCTTAAAGGAACTAAAGAGTTAGATAAAGAATAAGATTAACTCTATAAGCTAGATTAAGATATTATAGTAATATATGGATAAAGATTAGTAATAATAACAATAGAGTTAGAGTACTTATTAATTAATAGCGATAAGGAAGAAAAAGAGGCTAACTAGGGGCACTTAAACCTTAATAACGTAATAGAAGCAGAGACTGAGACCACTATAGAACGCGGTTTAGTAATGGGTATTATAATACTGTTGGATACGGAATCTATTGCTTCGCGAGATAGAAGGAGCAATATCTAAAAGTGATTAAGCAAGCAGATAACTGCTAGTGCTAGCTTACCACTTAATAAAGGCAAAAGGCTAAAGGCTTAAGAATCTTAAGAGGAGATAAGAGACGCTTAAGATTCTTAAGACGAGATGAGATATACCTAAGGACCCACAACGGATGAAAACCGATGAAGTAGGGCAGCAGCTTAGTTTAAAGATATACGAATAAGTATGGGACGAAGATTCCTAGGGAACTAAGATTTTAAAGAACAAATAAGGTCAATAGCAGTCCTAGGTAAACGCAGTATTTAGCCTAAAGATTAAAAAGTTAATATAATAGTTAAAAAGCTTAATAATATTAAAAACCTATTTATAAGACGCAATAAGATAGAAAGCATAAATAAGTTTAGGTAATAAATTATCTTATAGTAGGAACGGGGGCTGGGTGAGAGGTTAGCTATATTAGGACGTATAAGGGACAGAGCACCTATACGCAAAGTTATAAATAGGCCAAGGTTAGGGATACTAAGAGCTAAGTGGTTAGACGAACTGGAATAAGAAGAGGATTTAGGGATTCCAACTAGATTTATAGAAAGACATACTAAAGGTTGCAACGATGCAGTAATAAAGAGATACTTCTTTATGGACAGATTGTATACACTTACTAAGCTATACCGCAAGTAGTATAAGTAAAGAGGAAATAATAAGTAGGAGGATTTCTGTATATGGATAGATGAAAAGGTTATAGTGGATTAGGCTATATTAGAACGACAGATAGGTTATATTAAAGAAGCCTTAATTATAATATCTAAAAATCTAGAAGAATAAGCCGCAGACTAGAGAGAGATAATGTAGATATTAGTACCAGTAAATAATATAGCAGTATTTAGATTAATATGGGAGAGGTTTAAACTTAGAGACAAAGACGAACTAAGAGTTAACCTAAAGCACCTAGTGTATTATATATTGGTATAGATTGTATATGTGGATGATATATATAATATGTATAGGACACCTAAAGATAAGTACTAGAAGTACCCTATAAGGATATATTAGGCACTAAATAAGCAGAGGTTTAGAAACGCCAAATATATATATAGATGGCACCTAGTAGAAGTTTAGGAGTTAGGTAACTTAATACTTTAACTAGAAAGATTCCTTATAGAAGAATGCCTAAATGGATAATAGTAGTGGAAGTGCCCAGAGAATACTTATCTATAGTATATAGAGGAAAAAAAGCGAACTAAGTATTGGCTAATAGTATAGTTAAGGATTAGTAGCTAATAGTTGGGAAAAGCGGAGGCCTATAGGACTAGAGGGAGCTAGTAGTAGAGCCTTAGACCCTTAAAGGAATTATAGGATAATACCTAAATTTATAAGTTAACTGGTAAGATTAAAAGTTTAAAGCACTGGTAGATAGTGGAGTAATAAGGAACTATATATTACTAGTAGCAGTAAAAAGGATGGGGTTGCTATATAGGCAAAGAGAATACCTATATCTATTAATAATAATTTTAGGAGATCTAATAGCCTATAGAGGAGGCATTATTAACCTTAAAATAGGACCTATTTAGTTAACTATTAAAGGGAGACCAGTTAAAATGTCTTTTAATATCCTACTATTAGGAAAGGATAAGGTAATACTAGGAATGCCTTAGTTATAGGAATATAATCTAAAGATTAATTGGGTTATAGGTTAGGTTGATATTAGAGATACTTAATAATATAAGGTGTAATAGTAAACTAAGATGGTATAGTACTAAGTTGGAGCGATATATAAAGAGACTGAGCGAGGCTTAAGTTACGTACTAAAGAAATACTATAAGTATAGTAAGAAACTATAGAGCCTAGAAAGTAAAAAGCTGTTAGAGTATATAGTATGGGACTATAAGATAGAATTAAAACTAGGAATAAGTCTAAGGTTCTTTCCAATCTATAAGCTTACTAAAACTGAGTTAGTAGCGCTTAAGGAGTTCGTCTAGGAGAACTTATAAAAGGGATATATTAAACTATTGCAGTTATTAGCGGGATATCTAGTATTATTTATACTAAAGAAGAACGGAAAACTTAAAATGTGTATTAACTATAGATATTTAAATAGCATTACTAGGAAGGATAGATATCCTTTACCCTTAATTAGCGAAATCTAAGATAGGATAGGTAATGCGTAAATCTTTATAAAGGTAGATCTAAGATAGGCATACTATTAGATTAGGATTAAGGAAGGAGACAAATGGAAAGCAGCCTTTAAGTTAAAGGAAGGGTTATATAAGCTATTAGTTATGCAGTTTAGACTTATAAATACACTAGTAATATTTTAGAAATAAATTAACAGTGTATTGGGGGAACACCTTAATGACATTATTATCTACTTAGAAGGTAAGGAAGAACACGGGGAATATATTAAATGGGTCTTAAAGAGACTATAAGAAGAATAGATGCTAGTAGCAATTGAGAAATGCGAGTTTTTTACAAGAAAGACTGATTTTGTAGGATTTATTATTAAACTAGGGAAAATTAGTATGGACCTAAAGAAGATAGAAGCTATAGTAAGTTGGCAAGAACTAGAGAACGTTATACAGTTAAAATCGTTTTTAGGGGTTTGCAACTACTATAGGAGGTTTATAGTATAGTGGTTAAAGAATATTAAACTATTTATAAGACTTATAAAAAAGGAGGAACCGTAGGTATGGGGAATAGAGCAAAAGAAGTTGTTTAAAGAACTTAAGGAGTTGTTTACCTAGGAACTAATTCTTAAAAACTATTAACTAAAGCTAGAAATGGTCGTAGAAACAGATATATTAGACTTCGCACTAGGAGTATATTTGCTATAGAAGCACTAGGACGCATAGCATCTAGTAGTATACTATAGTTAGAAGATAACACTACTAGAATTAAACTATAACATTTATAATAAGGAGTTATTAGGTATAGTTATAGCACTTAAAGAGTAGAGAGTATTTTTACAAGGCATAGAGAAACTATTTATGGTTAAGACGGACTATAAAAACCTAATGGGTTTCCTAATAATAAAGGAACTAAAGTAAAGGCAGGTTAGATAGGCGGAAATGCTTATAGAATATTATTTTAAAATTTAGTATACTAAGGGCACTAAAAATGTAAGAGCAGATGCACTTAGTAGGAAGGTAGAATTGCAAAATAAAGAAAAGCTATTAGGGGCAATGTTATATAAAGATAAAGATAGATTAATTAGGTATAATTATCCTAAGATTGCAGCAACTAGAGAAGAAAGTTAGACCTATAAAACACTAGAGAGTGTATGGTCTTAAAAGATCTAAGAAGTATAGAGTAAGGATCCAGATGTAGAGCAATATAAGTATTAAGAGGCTATATATGTGCTAAAGATAATTGCAAAAGAGTTTGTAAAGGAATTTTATAAGGGAATGACTTAGGGACATAGTAGAGCTATAGGCTTAGTGTTAAGACTTTAAGAGGAGTATATTATTTAAGGAATCTAGGGACTAGTAAGACAAGTTATATGTTACAGACAGCTTAAGTACGATGTTACGACTACTTGGAGAAGAGTTGGCGGAAGCTAGTTGGTTAATACAGGCACGGTCCAGGATGGATCCGGTGGAACTATATAACGAGGAATGGTAGCCAAGGTCACATAATGTGATCTATGTGATCTGTGTGATCTATATAATCCGTAATAGAGCAGACAGAGCACATATACCTTATGGAGCAAAGGGATTTCTTAGGCGTATAGTTATGTATTTAAAGAACCACAGTCCCTACCCAGGTAGTTCTCTCTTTATAGTAAATCTTAGAATACAGTTAGAGTTAATCTATTAGGCAACCACTCTACCAGTTATTATTATATTATTGACTTCTTGTTTACCTACACACCTAGCCTAATAATAGGACCTACTGTAGTTCTTACTACAAGGTTCTATTATATATTTACTACCTAGTTATGGTATTAATAAAGTTAAACAATATGCCACCCAAAGTACTAGTCGCGATGCTATTAACGGTAACAACTATCTTAGGATTAGGAGACACTAGTATAGCAGATACGGACTTACAAGTAGTTATAAGAGGTTAGTTATAGGAAATGGTTAATCGCTTATTAGATAATAATAGGATACTTAAAAAACGCATTAATAGAATTAGAGCAGTAAAGGTTAAATTACCGTTAATTAAACGATTCTTAGGAGAAAGGTTAAAACTTAAAGGATTCCTTACGTAAATGTACTTTAAGGTTATGCAGGAAGGAGCAAAGTTAGCAACACCTATAGATTAAGTGGCGTATACAGGATTGCTCTTAATAGGAAGAGTACTGGAATAGTTTAAACCTTACCTTATAGAAATATAAGTTAGTGGTATAACAACTACTAACTAAAACGTACAATTTATGTTCACTAGTTAGAATAGGTTCGCGGAAAGACTAATATAGATATTTAAAAACCTAGAAGCGTTAACTATAGCAAAATAAAAGCTTTAAAACTTAATATAACGTTCTTTAGTAATTAAGTACACAATATAGTTTTAGACACTCACAATATAGGTTAAGTGGAACAATAAGGCGCTTATAGCACAGTATAAATAGGGACTTAAGGCTAAAGTCTAGGACGTAATTATCCTAATAGAAGATACGGAAAGTCTATAAGACTTAATAGATTAGTTAATAAAGATTAATAATAGGATCTATTAAAGGGAATAAGCTAAGAAAGGGCAAGATAGAGTTCCATAGTTATATAAGGTGTAGAGTACGTATTGGTAAACATAGAGCTAAAAACTATAGAATGGCGTAGAGCTAATGGACCTAAGTAGTACTAAAGAATCTAAGAGATAGATAAAGAAACCATAAAAACCTAGAGGTTAAGGATTAAGTAATTATAGGACTAGGGAGCAGAGGCCAAATCAGGGATTTTAGCAGTAGAAGACGTTTAGGCGGACTCCATAATAAAAAAAATGGTTTAAAGATAGAGCTTATATAAATTGCGGAAAACAAGGTCATTTCGCCAGAGACTATAGAGGTGGTTAGAGTAACTACGCGGTAAAGGGTACTAGGTTATTAGAGTACAATAACGCGGATATAGGGATGTTGCACAGGACTAAGGAGTGTTTAATTAAACACTTTATGTTTTATTATAATAACGCATACTAAATTTATAAAGACGCTAAGTATGGCGCAAGCTATTAGCCGCAAGAGCTAGAGTTAAAAGGGCTTAAAGGAACCAGAGAGTTAAATAAAGAATAAGATTAACTCTATAAGCTAGATTAAGATATTAAAGTAATATATAGACAAAGATCAGCAATAATAATAGAGTTAGAGTACTTATTAATTAGTAGTAATAAGGAAGAAAACGAGGCTAACTAGGAGTACTTACACCTTGGTAACACAATAGAAGTAGAGACTAAAACCACTATAGAACGCGGATTAGTAACAGGTATTATAATACCATTAGATATAGCATCTATTACTTTATAAGACGGAAGGAGTAATATCTAGAGACAATTAAGTAAGCAAACAACTGCTAGTGCTAGCTTACCACTTATAAAAGGCAAAAGGCTATAGGTCCAAGATTCTTATAAAGAGATAAGGAAAGCTCTAGACTTATAGGATGTAATAAGAACAGCTTAAGAACCCATAATAAATAAAAACTAATGGGAAAGAGTAGCAACTTAGTTTAGTAACAAATAAATAAGTATAGGACGCAAGTTTAAGAACTATAAGTTTAGGGAATAAGTAAGAACGTTATTAGGAAGCTAAGATTTTAAGAAATAAATAAGGACTATAGCAATTCTAGGTAAATATAGTGTTTAGCCTAAAGATTAAAAAGTTAATACTAAGATTAAGAAGTAAGACAACTTTAAGGATCCAGCTGCAAGACGTAGAAAATAGGAAACTATAGATAAGTTTAGATAAAGAATTATTATATAGCAAGAGCAAAAGCTAGATAAGAGGTTAGCTATGCTAGGTTATATAAGGGATAGAGCACCTATATAAAGAGTTACTAATAGGCCTAGTATAGGGACGCCTAGAGTAAAGTAGTTAGATAAATTAGAATAAAAAGAGAATCTAGACATTCTAGTTAGATTTAAAGAGAGATATACTAAAGAATATTACAACGTAGTAATAACAAGGTACTTTCTTATAGATAAACTATATACACTAAACTAGTTATACGGAAAGTGGTATAGGCAACAATATAATAATAAATAGAAAGACTTTTATATATAGCTAAATAAAAAAGTTGTCTAAGACTAACCTATTACGGAAAAACGTATAAGTCATATTAAAGGAGTATTAATTATAATGTTAAGGAACCTAGAAGAGGGATCTAGTGACTAGAAAGGAGAATAATAAATCTTAGTACCTGCAGCGGAAATACCAGTAGTTAGGATAACTAGGTATTAGTTTAAACTTAAGGATAAAAATAAGCTAAGAGTTAACCCAAGTTACCTAGCGTATTATATATTATTATAGATAGCTTATGTGGATAATGTGTGTAATGTATATAGGGCACTAAAAGACAAAAACCGGAAGTACCTAGTAAGGATATATTAGGCACCAGAGAAAAAACGGGTTAGAGATACTAAGTATATATATAGATGGCACCCAGTAGAAGTATAGAGTTAAGGGGACCTAATACTTTAACCTAGAAGATTCCTTACAGAAGAATGTCTAGATAGATAATAGTAGTGGAACTACCTAGAGAATACTTATCTATAGTATATAGAGGAAAAGAAATAAACTAAGTATTAGCTAAAAGTAGACTAAGTATAGATAGGATCTAGTAGCTAACAGTTAGGAAAAGGGGAGGCCTATAGGACTAAAGGGAACTAGTAGTAGAGCTTTAGACCCTTAAAGGAATCTAAGGATAATACCTAAACTTATAAGTTAAGTAGCAAGATTAGCAGTTTAAAGTATTTATAGATAGTGGAGCAATAAGGAACCATATATTACCAGTAATAATAGAAAGGATAGGGTTACTATATAGACAAAAAAGACACCCGTATCCACTTATAACGATTTTAGGAGATTAGATAGCCTATAAAGAAGGCATTATTAATCTTAAAATAGGACCTATTTAGTTAACTATTAAAGGGAGACCAATTAGAATATCTTTTAATATCTTACTATTAGGAAAAGATAAGGCAATACTAGAAATACCTTAGTTACAGAAATACAATCCAAAGATTAATTAGGTTATAGGTTAGGTTAATATTAGAGATACTTAATAATATAAAATACGGCAGTAAACTAAGTTAGTATAGTACTAAGTTAGAGTGATATATGAAAAGACTAAGCAAGGCTTAAGTTATATACCAAAGAGATACCATAAGTATAGCAAAAAGTTATAGTTACTAGAAAGTAAAAAGCTGTTAGAGTATATAGTATCGGACTATAAGATAAAGTTGGAACTAGGAACTAGTTTAAGGTTTTTTTTAATTTATAAGCTTATTAAAACCAAGTTAGTAGCACTTAAGGAGTTTATCTAGAAGAACTTACGGAAGGGATATATTAGACTATCGCAGTTATTAGTAGGATATCCAGTACTATTTATCCTAAAGAAAAACGGAAAACTTAGGATGTGTATAGACTATAGATAGTTAAACAGCATTACTAGAAAGGATAGGTATTCTTTACCCTTAATTAGCAAAATCCAAGATAGGATAGGTAATATAAAGATATTTATAAAGATAGATCTAAGATAGGTATACTATTAGATTAGAATTAAGGAAGGTAACAAATAGAAGGCAGCCTTTAGGTTAAAGGAAGAACTATATAAGCCGTTAGTTATATAGTTTAGGCTTATAAACGCACTAGCAACGTTCTAGAAGTAAATTAATAGTATATTAGGAGAACACCTTAATAAATTTATTATAGTATACCTTAACAATATTATTATCTACTTAGAGAGTAAGAAAGAATATAAAGAATATGTTAAATAGGTTTTAAAGAGACTATAAGAAGAACAGATGCTAGTAACTATTAAGAAATGCGAGTTCTTTACAAGAAAGACCAATTTTGTAGGATTTATTATTAAACTAGGAAGAATTAGTATGGACCTAAAGAAAGTTAAAGCTATAGTAAGTTAGCAAGAACTAGAGAACGTTATATAGTTAAAATCGTTCCTAGGGTTTTATAACTACTATAGGAGGTTTATAGCACAGTGGTTAAAGAATATTAAGCCGTTTATAAGGCTAACAGAGAAGGAGGAACTATGGGTATAGAAAAATAAGTAAAGGAAACTATTTAAGGAACTTAAGGAGTTATTTACCTAGGAACTAAACCTTAAGATCTACCAACTAAAGCTAGAGATGGTTGTTAAGATAGATGTATTAGACTTCGCACTAGGAGTATATTTGCTATAGAAGTATTAGGACGCATAGTATCTAGTAGTATATTATAGTTAGAAGATAACATTACTAGAACTAAACTATAATATCTATAATAAGGAGTTGTTAGGGATAGTTATAGCACTTAAGGAATAGAGAGTATTCTTATAAGGCATAAAGAAACTATTTATGGTTAAAACGGACTATAAAAACCTTACAGGATTCCTAATAATAAAAGAACTCAACCAAAGATAGGTTAGATAGGTGGAAATGCTTATAGAATACCATTTTGAAATTTAGCATACTAAGGGTATAGACAACGCACGAGTAGATGCTCTAAGTAGAAAGGCTAAACTATAGAATAATAAAAAGCCGTTAGGAGCTTTATTGTGAAGGGATTAAGACGGATTAATTAGGTATAATTATCCGAAGATTATAGTAACTAGGGAAAGTTAGATCTATAAATTACTAGAGAGTAATTAAATACAGAAGATTTAAAAAGTATAGGCAGAGGATCCAGACTTAGAGCAATATGAAAATAGAGAGGCGATATATATACCTAAGTCTATCGCGGAGGAGTTTATTAAGGAATTCTATAAGGGAATAATATAAGGACACAACGGAGCTATAGGCTTAGTGTTAAGACTTTAAGAGGAATATATAATTTAAGGAATCTAGGGACTAGTAAGATAAGTTATAAAGGAATATCCAGATTGCCAAAGAAATAAACCAATAAGGCATAAGCTATACAGAGGGCTACAACCTGTTAAAATACCGGAAAAACTATAGGAAGTTATATTATGGGACTTTATTATTAAGTTACCAAAGTTAAGAGATCCTATTATAGGGTAAGATTATAATATAATTTTAGTAATAGTGGACAAGTTAACAAAGTGGGGATACTTTATAGCGTGTATAGAAGAAATGTTAGCAAAAGACATTGCTAGAATCTATATAAAAGAAGTATTTACAAGACATAGAGTACTAGACAAGATTATATTAAATAGAGATTTAAGATTTATAGTAGTATTTTAGGAAGTGTTTCTAGCAGAATAAGGAGTTCGCGTAGTAATCTCTATAGTATATTATCTACAGATGGATGGTTAAATAGAAAAATTAAACTAGATACTAGAACAGTATCTAAGGCACTATATTAATTATATATAGAATAATTGGGTATTATTATTACTAGTTATATAGTTCGCGTACAACGCAATACTATAAGAAGGAATAGGGATATTACTATTTAAGGCAAATTACGGATATAAGCCAAGAACATTATTATCACCACGTTAAGCAAAGAAGACAAGTAGCATAGCTAAATAAAGAATGGAGACGTTAATGAATCTTTATGCAAACCTTAAAGAAATAGCTAAACTAGTATAAGAGTGAATAAAAAGGTACTATAATGCTAAGAGATCTAAGGGACCAGATCTTAAGGAGGGAGATAAAGTGTAGCTACTATATAAAAATTTTAAGAGTTAATGACTAAGTAAGAAGTTAGACCACATTAGACTAGGACCTTTTGAAATTAAGCAAAAGATTTTATTGGTTACGTTTAAGTTAAACCTACCAGCTAAAATAAAAATTTACTCTATATAGCACGTCGCAATATTAAAGCCAGTATACGGGAATGCTAAACTACTAGCTTATAAGGCAGACACGTATAGAGGGCCAGAAGAGGACAAATAGTAAGTTTTAAAGATTATTAGTTACAAGGACGTGGATAATAAAACATAGTATAAGGTAAAATGGATAGGCTATGGTAAGACTACCTAGAAACCATTAAGTAACCTAAAGAACGCTATAGGAAAGGTATGGGAGTATTAAAGGAAAGCAGGTTAGGGAGTATTAAAAAAGAATTGCTAAAAGACAAGTTACCTAAGGGGGACCTAAGAGGAGCAACTACTATATTACTTAGAGTTGTTTCTTTCTCTAGAAGTTCCACTTATTTATTACTAAGCTTAGACAGACCCTATTAAATAAGTTTCTACTCCTTAGAACGAACCTTCTCACGAACCTTCTTAAGGCGGATTAATTAAGCCGAAGCAGCCAGATAGAGTCAAGCGCTCGCTGTTAGGCGTCAGCGGCCTCTTATTCCGCGTTATAAGAATAATAGAGCTCTGCTAGAGTAACTAAAAGTTTGTTATTAAGCTTTTTAGTAGCAGATTAAACACGAGACCCTATAACAAGTTACTTAGGGAACTTGAAGACTGTTAAGAGTTATAGGACGCGCATATTTAGCGTTAGAGATAGAGCGAACGTCGTAAGACAATTAAATATTTGCTTTAGTGCACTCCAAGTAAGAGGACGGTTGTTAAGCAGTAGGACTTGCTAGCGCAATATAGACTAACCCCTCTTTCGCACAATAAGAACATGGAGACGGCATTATCTTACCTATAGACAGTATTGCAGCAATAGTACGAGACTGACGAGCTATAGAAGAAGAAGGAGATGCTTTAGGTATAATAAGTAAAGATATTAACCAGATTAATTAAACGGACATTATACCTCTAGTAGACAACTTAGAGATATTAGGAATCTTTAAGGACAAAGATAAAGAGGAAGGGGATGGTGTTACGGATAGCTTAAGTACAATATTATAACTACTTAGAGAAGAGTCGGTGGAAGCTAGTTGGTTAATATAGGTATAGTCTAGAATGGATCTGGTGGAACTATGTAACGAGGAATAGTAGCTGAGGTTACGTGATGTAATCTGTATAATCTATATAATCTATGTAATCCGTGACAGAGTAGACAGAGCACACGTACCTTACGGAGCGAAGGGATTTCTTAGGCATATGGTTGTGTATTTAAAGGACCACAGTCCCTACCCAGGTAGTTCTCTCTTCGTAGTAAATCTTAGAATACAGTTGGAGTTAATCTGTTGGGCAACCACTCTACTAGTTATTATTATATTGTTGACTTCTTGTTTATCTATACACCTAGCCCAATAACAGGACCCACTGTAGTTCTTGCTACAAGGTTCTGTTATATTATAAAGGAATGTTTAGATTGCTAAAGGAACAAACTAACGAGGTATAAGCCATATAGAGGGCTATAACCTATTAAAATACCAGAAAGACCATAGGAGGTTATATTATAGGACTTTATTATAAAGTTACTAAAGTTAAGAGATCCTATTACTAAATAAGATTATAACGCGATTTTAGTAATAGTAGACAAGTTAACTAAGTAGGGCTACTTTATAGTATATATAGAAGAAATATCCGCAGAAGATATAGCTAAAATCTACGTAAAAGAAGTATTTGTAAGATATAGAGCACTAAGCAAAATTATATTAGATAGAGATCTAAGATTTATAGCAGCATTTTAGAAAGTATTCTTAGTAGAGTAAGGGGTTTAAGTAGCAATATTAACTGCATATTACCTATAGATAGACGGTTAAACGGAGAGACTAAACTAAACGTTAGAATAGTATTTAAGGCATTATATTAATTATGCGTAAAACAATTGGGTATTGTTATTACTAGCTATATAGTTTATATATAATACAACACCATAGGAGGGGATAGGCATATTACCTTTTAAGGCGAATTACGGGTATAAGCTAAGAACATTATTATCGCCATAATAAGTAAAAAAAACGAGTAGCATAGCTAAAGAAAGAATAGAGACATTAATAAATCTTTATAATTACCTTAAAGAAACGGCTAGACTAGTATAGATAAGAATAAAAAGGTATTGTAATACTAAGAGATCTAAGGGACCAGATCTTAAGGAGGGGGATAAAGTATGGCTACTACACAAAAATTTTAAGAGTTAATAACTAAGCAAAAAGTTAGACTATATTAGACTAGGACTATTCAGGGTTAAGGTAAAGATCTTAAAAGTTATATATAGACTTAACTTACTGGAGAAAATAAGAATTTACCCTATATAGCATATCGCAATACTAGAGCCAGTATATGGGGACGTTGAGCTACTAGTCTATAAGGCAGATATATATAGAGGCCAAGAAGAGAATAAATAGGAAGTTTTAAAGATTATTAGTTATAAGGATATTAATAACAAAACGTGGTATAAAGTTAAGTGGATAGGCTATAGTAAAACTACCTAGGAACTACTAAATAACCTAAAGAACGCTATAAAAAAGGTATAGAAGTATTAGAGGAAAATAGGTTAGGTAGTATTAATAAAAAAGGATTACTAAAGAATAAGTTACCTAAGGGGGACCTAAGAGGAACACCTTCTGGGGTATTTAGAACTATTTCCCTCTCTATTAGAAGAGAATCCGTTCTTTTATTACCAAGTTTCTAAAGACCTTATTCTATAAGTTTCCACTTCTTAGAATAAACCTTTTTATAAACCTTCTTAAAATGGATTAACTAAGCGGATATAGCAAGACAAGAGTTAAGAGCACATTGCTAAGTATTAGCAGCCTCTCTCTTAGCGTTATGGGAACGACAAAGTTTAGCCAACGCTACTAATAGTTCATTATTAAGCTTTATAGCGGTAGATTAAATATAGGACCCTAGCAGCAATTAATAAGGGTACTTAAAGACTATTAAGAGTAATAGGATGCATATACTTAGCGTTAGAAACAGAGCGAATATTATAGGACGATTAAATATTTGCTTTAGTGCACTCTAAATATAAAGAGGGTTGCCAAGTAGAAGGGCTCGCTAATATAACACAAACCAACCCCTTTTTTATATAATGAGAACATAGAGACGGCATTGTCTTACTAAAAGACAGTATTATAGCAATAGTATAAGACTAATAAGCTATAGAAGAAGAAGAAGAAGCTTTAGGTATAATAAATAAAAATATTAACTAAGTTAATTAGACAAATATTACACCTCTAGTAGACAACTTAGAGATATTAGGAATCTTTAAGGACGAAGATAAAGAGGAGGGAGATAGTATTACGGACACTTTAAGTATAGTGCTATAACTACTTAGAGAAGAGTTAGAGGATGCTAGTTGGTTAATAAGGATATGGTCTAGGATAGAACCGGTTAAGCCATATAATAAGAAATAGTAAGTAAGGTTATATAATGTAATTTATATAATTTATATAATCTGTAATAGAGTAAATAGAGTAGATAGAGCAGATAGAGTAATAACTTTCTTAGGAGTATGGATGTGTATTTAAAGGACTAGAGTTCCTACTTAGATAGTTCTCTTTCTTGTAGTAAATCTTAGAATATAATTAGAGTTAATCTATTAGGCAACTACTCTACTGGTTATTATTATATTATTAACTTCTTGTTTACCTATATACCTAGTCCATTAATAAGTCTACTGTAATACTCTTATAAGGCTTTCGTTACATAAAGAATAGTCCTAGTATATTTTAGTAATATATTAATAATATCTTAATCTATTTATCCTTGCTTTCTAAACATTGGAAATATATTAGAATAGTTCTTAAACGCTTATAAGATGTGGGTTTATAATATAATATTAAGAAATACAAATTTCACGTATTAAAAGTTATATACTTAGGTCTGATTATATCCCGTAATAGAATTAAAATAGACCCTAAGAAAGTTGCTATAATTATAAACTAGGAAAGCCCTAGCAATATATAAGACATTTAAGAATTTCTAGGATTTGTAAATTTCTATTAATAATTTATTAACCACTTCTTAGAAACTGCTTAGCCGTTAGTAAACCTAATAAGAAAGAATATAAAAATTAAATAGACCGCTAAATATAAATAAGCTTTTAATAACTTAAAATATTGCTTTATAATTGCTCTAATTCTTACCTACTTTAACCCTAACCTTAAATATATTATTAAAATATATTTGTCTAATTATATGCTAGGGGGAGTGTTATTATAATATAATAAGAATAGCGAGCTATGTCTAGTAGCCTTTCTCTCCTAGAAACTTACCCCTACTAAATTAAACTATAAGATATATAATAAGGAACTGCTTGCAATTATTAGATGCTTTAAATAATAGCGTCCTAAGCTTAAAGGATTATTATTCCTAATACGCGTATTAACGGACTATAAGAACCTGTAGTACTTTATAACTATAAAGCAACTAATATAGTGTTAAATTTATTAGGCCAAATACCTCTTATGATTCAACTTTAAAATTATATACTAACTTAGTAAACTTAATTAGAAGCCTAATGCATTAATATAATAATTATAGGACCTACTTGTAAATGTTTTGGATAAATGGATTACAAATTAATTATAGATCTTATTACTCCCCAAATATTTTAAAAAACTATATTTTATATTTCTAGACACGGAACTTAATAGAAATAAATTAAAAGTTAATAAATGGGAAATAGAAATTAATAAGCTAATAGAATATAACGTAGTCCGTATGCATGTGGCCCATATATGCATATGGCCCACCTCACGAAAAACGCGAACGCGTTATACAACTATAACCTCAATGGCCACCCCATAACAACAAAACCCCAATTTTCAAGAGGGCAGACTTCTTCTATCTATCAATGCCCATAAGAAAGGCCAATTTACAAGTTTCCGAAAGGCCACTAGCACGTACGATGTGCCCAGAACAACGGCACGGTGACGTATCAAAGGCGTCCAGCCAAAACGCGGTTCTATCGCGTCAAATCGCCGTCTTACACTAGCACAAGAAGAGAGCCTTAAGCAGTGAATTCTATTAATAGATCAACGCGGTATGCCACTAAGAATCGCGATCATACGGTAGATGGCTAGTATTTTAGCTACGTAGCGCGCCGGACCTACCACTATACAACCTATCGGCGAGAGATAGGTATACAATTTTGTTAAGCGCAATAACAACCTATAATCTAAATTTAATTGTAAGTATAACTACCAGCGCGCTAAATGTAAGGATCCTATACTTATTTAGGGCTGGTTTAAACGCGTTTAAGACCTAAAGATATAATATAGGATTCTTAATAAAGATATCTGGAATTTTAATAAAACTAGCTTTTAAATTGTAACGGAACCTTGTAGCAGGAACTACGGTGGGTCCTGTTATTAGGCTAGGTATATAGGTAAGAACAAATCAACAACATAATAACAATTGGTGGAGTGGTTGCCTAATAGATTAACTCTAATTGTATTCTAAGATTTACTATAAGGAGAGAACTATCTACAGTAGGGACTAAGGTCCTTTAAATACACAACTATACTCCTAAGAAATCCTCTCTTATACGTAAGGTACGTGTTATACGTATTATACATAGATGTATACTGCGTATACTCCGTACACTGCGTATAATATTATATGACTTGCTTACCATTCCTCGTTATATGGTTCCACTAGATCTATCCTAGACCGTACCTATATTAACTAACTAGCTTCCTATAACTCTTCCCCAAGTAGTTATAACATTATACTTAAAGTGTCCGTAATACTATCTCCCTTCTCTTTATCTTCGTCCTTAAAGATTCCTAACATCTCCAAGTCGTCCACTAGAGGTGTAATGTCCGTTTAATTAGTCTAGTTAATATCCTTACTTATTATACCTAAAGCTTCTTCTTCTTTATAAGCGCAATGTTATACTTACACTGTGGCTGCCATATTGTCGCTTAGTAAGATAATATTATCTCTATATTCTTGTTGTGCAAAAGCAGGGTTGGTATATATTATAATGGCGAGTCCCTTGTCTTAATAACCCTTGTTTTACTTAGAGTATACTAAAGTAAATATTTAATCGTCCTGCAATGTTCACTTTATTTCTAATGCTAAGTATGCATGTTTTATAACTCTTAACAGTCTTCTAGTTCCCTAAGTAACTTATTATAGGGTCTTATATTTAATCTACCGCTGCGAAACTTAAATCCAAGTTAGCTACCGCGCGTGCTAAACTCTACCATTCTGCTAAAGAAACCGCTTGGGCCCTTAAGGCTTAATATTACTCCTTTAAGTCTTAGCAGGTTGCGTTTACTTGGTTAACCTATCTTAAGAAAGTTTGCAAGAAGGTCCGTTCTAAGGAGTAGAAACTGGTTTAGTAGGGTCTTAATAAGCTAGGTAATAAAAGAACTAACTCTCCTCCTGCAAGGGAAACAACTCCAAGTAGCTTAGCAATTGCTCCTCTTAGGTCCCCCTTAGGTGACTTATTCTTTAGCGATTCTTCTTTATTAATATTGCCTAACCTACTTTCTTCTAATACTCCTGTACCTTTCCTATAGCGTTTTTTAGGTTACTTAGTGGTTCCTAGGTAGTCTTACTATAGCCTATTTACTTTACTTTATACTATATTTCATTATCTATATCCTTATAACTAATAATCTTTAAAACTTGCTATTCGTCTTCCTTTTATCCTCTATATATATCTACCTTATAGACTAGTGGCTTAACATTCCTATATGCTGGCTCTAGCATTGCAATATATTATATAGGGTAGATCTTTATCCTGGCTGGTAGGTTTAACTTATATATAATTAATAAAATTCTTTACTTGACTTTAAAAGGTCCTAGTCTAACATAGTCCAACTTCTTACTTAATTGTTAACTCTTGAAATTTTTATATAGTAGCTATACTTTATTTCCCTCCTTAAGATCTGGTCCCTTAGATCTCTTAGCATTATAGTACCTTTTTATTTATTTTTATACTAGTTTAGCTGTTTCTTTAAGGTCTATATAAAGATTCATTAACGTCTCTATTCTTTACTTAGCTGTGCTACTCGTCCTTTTTACTTAATATGGTAATAACAATATTCTTAGCTCGTATCCGTAATTTGCCTTAAATAGTAATATCCCTATTTCTTCTTATAGTGTTACATTATATATAAACTGTATAACTAGTAATAACAATACCTAATTGTTTTGTATATAATTAATATAGTACCTTAGATACTATTCTAGTATCTAGTTTAGTCTTTCTATTTATCCATCCGTCTGCGGATAATATACTATAGATGTTACTACGCAAACCCCTTATTCTGCTAGAAACACTTCCTAAAATACTGCTATAAACCTTAGATCTCTATCTAATATAATCTTATCTAGTGCTCTATATCTTATAAATACTTCCTTTATATAGATTTTAGCGACATCTTCTACTAATATCTCTTTAGTGTATGCTATAAAGTATCCCCACTTTATTAGCCTATCTACTATTACTAAAATTGCGTTATAATCTTGTCCTATAATAGGATCTCTTAACTTTAGTAACTTAATAATAAAGTCCTATAATATAACCTCCCATGGTCTTTCTGGTGTCTTAATAGGTTATAGCCCTCTATACGGCTTATGCCTTATTAGTTTATTCCTTTAGCAATTTAGATATTTCTTTATAACTTATCTTACTAGTCCCTAGATTTCTTAAATAATATATTCCTTCTAAAGTCTTAACACTAAGCCTATAGCTCCGTTATGTCCTTGTATTATTCCCTTATGGAATTCCTTAATAAATTCTTCTGCGATAGACTTAAGCACATATATTATTTCTCTGTTTTTGTATTACTCTAAGTCTAAATCCTTTATCTATGCTTTTTAGATCTTCTATATCTAATTACTTTTTAGTGATTTATAGATCTAACTTTCCTTAGTTACTATAATCTTTAGATAATTATACCTAATTAATCTATCTTAATCCTTTTATAACAAAGCTCCTAATAGCTTTTTATTACTTTATAGTTCAGCCTTTCTGCTTAGAGCGTCTGCTTGTGCGTTATCTATACCCTTAGTATACTGAATTTTAAAATAGTATTCTATAAGCATTTCCGCCCATCTAACCTGTCTTTAGTTGAGTTCCTTTGTTGTTAGGAATCCTATAAGGTTCTTATAGTCCGTCTTAACCATAAATAGTTTCTTTATGCCTTATAAGAATGCTCTCTATTTCTTAAGTACTATAACTATACCTAATAACTCCTTGTTGTAGATATTATAGTTTAACTCTAGTAGTGTTATTTTTTGACTATAGTATACTACTAGGTGCCATCCGTCTTAATATTTCTGTATAAAGTATACCCCTAGTGCAAAGTCTAATGCATCTATTTCTATAACTATCTTTAGACCTGGTTAATAGACCTTAAAAACTAGCTCCTAGATAAACAACTCTTTAACTTTCTTAAATAGTTCTTATTACTCCTTTCTTTATACCTATAGTTCTTTTTTCTTTATTAACCACGTAAATGGCTTAATATCCTTTAACTATTGCACTATAAACTTCCTATAATAATTGCAAAACCCTAGGAACAACCTTAACTGTATAACGTTCTCTAGTTCTTACTAATTCACTATAGCCTTGATCTTTTTTAGATCTATGCTAAGTTAGCCTAGTTTAATAATAAATTTAACAAAATTGGTCTTCCTAGTAAAGAACTTGTATTTCTTAATTGCTACTAGCATTTGTTCTTCTTATAGTCTCTTTAAGATCCATTTAATGTGTTCTTTATGCTCCTCCTCACTTTCTAAGTAGATAATAATGTTGTTAAGGTATACCATAATAAACTCATCTAGGTGTTCTCTTAATATACTATTAATCCACTTCTGGAACGTTGCTAGTGCGTTTATAAGTCTAAATTGTATAACTAATAGCTTATATAGTCCTTCCTTTAACCTAAAGGCTGCCTTTTATTTGTTGCCTTTCTTAATCCTAATCTAATAGTATGCCCACCTTAGATCTATCTTTATAAAGATCTTTACGTTACCTATCCTGTCTTAGATTTCGCTAATTAAGGGTAAAGGATACCTATCCTTCCTAGTAATACTATTTAACTGTCTATAGTCTATATATATCCTAAGTTTTCCATTTTTCTTTGGGATAAATAGTACTAGATATCCTACTAATAACTATAATAGTCTAATGTATCCCTTGCATAAGTTCTCTTAGATAAACTCTTTAAGCGCTACTAACTCTATTTTAGTAAGCTTGTAGATTAGAAAGAACTTTAGACTTATTCCCTCTTCTAATTCTATTTTATAGTCCTATGCTATATACTTTAATAGCTTTTTACTTTCTAGTGACTATAACTTTTTACCATACTTATGGTATTTCTTTAGTATATAACTTAAGCCTTGCTTAGTTTCTTTATATATTACTCTAACTTAGTACTATACTAACTTGGTTTACTCTTGCACTTTACGCTATTATATATCCTTAATATTAACCTAACCTATAACCTAATTAATCTTTGGATTATATTCCTGTAACTAAGGCATCCCTAGTATTGCCTCATCCTGTCCTAATAGTAGGATATTAAAAAACATTCTAACTGGTCTCCCTTTAATAGTTATCTGAATAGGTTCTGTTTTAAGATTAATAATGCCTCCTCTATAGGCTATCTAATCTCCTAAAATTGTTATAAGTGGATATAGGTATTCCTTTTATCTATATAGTAACCCCATCCTTTCTACTACCTTTAGTGATATATGGTTCCTAGTTGCTCTACTATATACTAATACTTTAAACTGCTAATCTTGCCATTTAACTTATAAATTTAGGTATTATCCTTAAATTCCTTTAAGGGTCTAAGGCTCTAATACTAGTTCCCTCTAGTCCTATGCGCCTCCCCTTTTCCTAACTATTGGCTGCTTAATCCTACTTATACTTAGTCCAACTTTAGCTAATACTTAGTTTATTTCTTTTCCTCTATATACTATAGATAAGTGTTCTCTAGGGACTCCTACCACTATTATCTGTCTAGGCATTCTTCTGTAAGGAATCTTCCTAGTTAAAGTATTAAGTCTCCTTAACCTTATACTTCTACTAGGTGCTAACTATATATATACTTAGTATTCCTAAACCGCTTTTCCTCTAGTACCTAATATATCCTTACTAGGTACTTCCAGTTCTTGTCTTTTAGTGCTCTATATATATTGCATATATTATCTATATAAGCTATCCACAATAGTATATAATACGCTGCATATTTTAGGTTAACTCTTAGTTTATCTTTATCCTTAAGTTTAAACCTATACCTAGTTAACCTAACCACTAGTATCTCTACTGCAGGTACTAAGATTTATTGCTTATTTCTCTAGTCCCTAGATCCTTCTTTTAGGTTCCTTAACGTTATAATTAATGCTCCTTTAATATAACTTATGCATTTTTTAGTAATGGGTTGGTCTTAGATAACTTTTTTATCTAGCTATATATAAAAGTCTTCCTATTTATCGTTGTGTTATTGCCTATACCACTTTCTATATAACTGGTTTAGTGTATATAGTTTATCTATTAGAAAGTACCTTATTATTACTGCATTATAACATCCTTTAGTATATCTTTCTTTAAACCTAGTTAGGATATCTAGATCCTCTTCTTGCTCTAGTTTATCTAACTACTTTACCCTAGGTGTCCCTGCACTTGGCCTATTAGTAACTCTTTATATAGGTGCTCTATCCCTTATATAACCTAGTATAGTTAATCTCTTATCTAGCTTTTGCTCTTGCTATGTAATAATTCTTGTCCTAAACTTATCTATAGTTTCTTGTTTTCTGCGTCTTGCAGCTAGATCTTTATAATCACTTTACTTTTTAATCCTAGTATTAACTATTTAATCTTTAGGCTAAACACTGCGTTTACCTAGGATTGCTAACGTTCTTATTTATTCTCCAAACTTATAGTTCTTAAACTTGCGTCCTATACTTATTTGTTTATTACTAAACTAAGTTACTACCCTTTCCTATTAGTTTTCATCCATTGTGGGTCCTTAGGTGTGTCTTATCTTATTTTAAAAATCTTAAGCTTCTCTTATCTCTTCTTAAGAATCTTAAGCCTATGGCCTTTTACCTTTATTAAGTAATAAGCTAGCACTAGCAGTTATCTACTTACTTAGTTTCTTCTAAACATTGCTCCTATTGTCTTATAAAGTAATAGAAATTATATCTAATAGTATCGCAATACCCATTACTAAACCTTATTCTATAATGGTCTTAGTTTCTACTTCTATTTTAACTTCTCTAAGGTCTACATACTCCTAGTAAGCTGCCTTTATTGCCTTATTATTAGTAAATGCTTTACCTTTATTAAATTCATCGTCTTTAATGTCTAATCTATAAGCTGGTTTATTGGTTCCTCTAAACTTAAATAACAATGGCTCCTATAGCCAATAGCTTACGCTATACTTAGCGTCCTTATAAATTTGGTATGCGTTATTATAACAATACGCAAAACTGTTAATTAAACACTCTTTTGTTCCTTACAGTGCACTATTATCCCTCTATATATATATACTATCTGCTAGCCTAGTTCCCTTTACTATATAGTTACTCTAACCACCTCTATAGTCTCTAGCAAAATAACCTTATTTTCCATAATTTATATAAGCCCTATCTTTAAACCATTTTTCTTGCTATAGAGTCCGCCTAAACGTCTTCTGTTGCTAAGATCCCTAGTTTAGCCTCTACTCCTAGGTCCTTTAATTACTTAATCCTTAACCTCTAGGTTTCTATAGTTTCTTTTCCTACCTTTAGGTTTCTTTGGTACTACTTAGGTCTATTAGCTCTGCACCATTCTATAGTTTTTAACTCTGTATCTGTTATTACGTACTTTATGCCTTATATAACTGTGGAACTCTGTCTTACCCTCTCTTAGCTTGTTCCCTTTAATAGATTCTATTATTAATCTTTATTAACTAATCTATTAACTCTTTTAGAGTATCCGCATCTTCTATTAGGATAATTGCGTCCTAGACTTTAGCCTTAAGTCCCTATTTATACTATGCTATAAGCGCCCTATTATTCCACTTAACCTATATAGCTAGTGTTTAAAACTATATTGTATACTTAATTACTAAAGTGCGTTGTACTAAGTTCTAAAGCTTTTGTTCTGCTATAGTTGTGGCCTCTAGGTCTCTAAATATCTATATTAGTTATTCCACAAACCCGTTCTAACTAGTAAATATATACCGTACATCCTAGTTAGTAGTTGTTATGCTATTAGCCTATATTTCCGTAAGATATGGCTTAAACTACTTAAGTGCCCTCCCTATTAGGAACAATCCTATATAGGCTACTTAATCCAACAATGTTGCTAACTTTGCTCCTTTCTATACTACCTTAAAGTGTATCTGCGTAAGAAATCCTTTAAGCTTTAACTTCTCTCTTAAGAACCGTTCAATTAAAGGTAGCTTAATTTTCGCCGCTCTAATTCCATTAATACGTTCTTTAAGTATCCTATTATTATCTTATAAGTAATTAACTATTTCCTATAACTGACCTTATATAACCACTTAAGAATCCCTATTGTCTATACTAGTATCACCTAGCCCTAAGGTTGTGGCTATTACTAAAGTTATTATAACTGGTGCTTTAGGTGGCATGTTATTCGATCTTATTTAATACTATAACCTTAGTAGTAAATGTATAACGGAACCTTGTAGTAGGAACTACGGTGGGTCCTATTATTAAGCTAGGTATATAGGTAAGAATAAATTAACAATATAATAATAACTAGTGGAGTGGTTGCCCAACAGATTAACTCTAATTATATTCTGAGATTTACTATAAGGAGAGAACTATTTATAGTAGGGACTAAGGTCCTTTAAATACACAACCATACTCCTAAGAAATCCTCTCTTGTATATAAGGTACGTGTTATACGTATTATACGTAGACGTATACTGCGTATACTCCGTATACCGCGTATAACATTATGTAACTCGCTTACTATTCCTTGTTATATAGTTCCACCAGATCCATCCTAAACTGTGCCTATATTAACCAACTAGCTTCCTACAACTCTTCCCCAAGTAGTCGTAATATTGTACTTAAAGCGTCCGTAATATAAATAGGCGTTATTATAACTATAAGAGTTATTACTAGAACTAATAGAGCTGGCCGGCCTAGAATGGTACAGCTAGGCAATTAAGAATAGGTTATAATTATTAAGTGTATCAATGCGCTAGGGGGTGCAATTCTACTACTAGTTATCTTTAAAGCAGTAATACACTAAGCTGCTTAGTATAAGGACGATATTATTCTATATAACTAGTTAATTGGCGTTAGCGATAATAGCTAGATAATAGACAAGATTGGCCTAACCTAGCTATCTCTATTCCATAAGCATATAAAGAATTATACCGTTGGCACATATCGGCTGCTTATGCTAGATGGCCATAACAGCTACATTAACCCCAAATTTAATCAGTTCTCCCTAGATCACAATATTATTATTATCTACATGCCGGCGCATTCATCGCATCTACTACAGCCACTAGATATAGGCTGTTTTTTAGCGCTTAAGCAATTATACGGACGCCTTATTAAACAGATTATGAGCTGTAGTGTTAACTATATTAATAAACGCGAATTCCTACCTCTATATAGGCAGGCTAGGCAAATAGCGCTGCATCAAAATAATATACAGGCAGGATTTGCAGCTAATGGTCTTATTCCATACAGCCCTAATCGCAGCTGCATGCCGAATATCAGACACCACCACCTCGTCCACCATTAAATGCATCTTAGGCAGCCGAAACACCTTAAAATATTACCGAGCTACAGAAGCAGACAGTCTTGCTAAAGCGCTATCTTAAGCAGCGTATACATAGCCCACCAAGTCCAACAGAACAAGCCCTTAGCTAGCTTATTAAAGAATGCGAAATGGCGATGTTAAGCGCTGTGCTACTTACAAGCGAAAATAAGAAGCTACATATAGAAAATCAGCGCCAGAAAAAGAAGAGGGCAGAGAAGCGCACGTATATAGCTAGAGGAGGTGTTCTATCAGGAGCGGAAAGGGCCTCTCGTGCACAAGCCGCGCAGGAAGGGGTAGTAGAGGGGGCAGCAGAGGCAGCGACCGAGCGACCGCAGCGTGCACCACGCAAGTGTAGCATGTGCTATTCAATAGAACACACTGCACGTACGTGCCCTAGACGGCAGGCAACTAGCTAGTAGATAACTACACCAGATACAACTATTTGTGGTTGAGTAATTCGCAATATTTGCCCTTGGTGGTTTGGTGGGGTGGGCCACATGCATACATGGGCCACATGCATAACCGTGCGTATCACCAAATGCACGCTCCTCCACCATTTTCACAAATAAGTTCAGCGACCTATAACTCCACCATTCCTTGACGTATTTAATTTATTTTTAGCGAAATTTGAAGCTTAAAGGAATGCGAAACTTTCTATCTAATTATCCCTCTCTAAAATCTTCCGTGTAGGTTTAGGTTGCCTCCTAGGTCGCTCATATTGAAATACTACCTCAGCATCATTATTTACACTTTTAGGCTCAACCTCCACCTTTTTAGGAGATAGCTTCCTAATAGGTGCTTTCCTAGGCTTCTTATTAGCCTGCTTAGCCTCTACTTTCAACTATCTATCTATTGCTTGCTGCTCTTTCTTTGCCTGTCTCTGTGCCTTCAATTTAGCTTCCCTTTTTAGCCTTTCCTCCTTTACAATCTCTCTATTAATCTTCCACTGTTTAAGGTCTCTTTCTTTCTGCTATTTATTAAACTGTTGCTTAACCTTTCTAGCCTCTTTTTAGAGCTGTTCTTGAGCCTCTTCCCTCTCTTTCTATATAAAATAATCACGTGCCTACTGGATCTTATTAGGACTAAAGATTAAGGCCTTACTTGGCTAATTATCGCGCATTTACTCAAAAAAACCTTTGCCACGGGTACGCTGTCCCTTCTCCTTAATAAGAGAACCCCTAAGGTTATTGTTTTCGTGTTTAAGAAGCTCATTTTATACGGTTAACGCCTCTACCGTATTAACTAATTTGCGAGTCTTTTTACTTATACTTTGGTCCACCACACTCTTAATTAGCTTCCATATAACCCTAACTTTAAAGCTTAAAAGGACTAATAATCTAGAAGAGTATTTATCTTCCTCTAGAGGTTGCCGGGTTACTACTTTAACCACATAGTCGTACTCTTTTGGCTGAAGACCAGTCTTCTTAAAGGCGCTTAGAATGTTCTTTTTTAAGAAGGCCTTTATAAAAGCTGCCCAGAAAATGGTAAAGAAGTCTCTCTTTGTGAACGACCTTAAGCCAGTACACTGTTGAAGCCATAGGTCTGCTTCTTCCGAGTAAAATTGCGCAAGTGGCCCAAAGAGACTAATATTAAGTGGTTGAAGGCGGTAAGTTAAATGCAACGGAAAGAATGCTAGAATAATCCTATGTAGACCACACCAGTCTATAAAGCGCATATTCAGATAGCTATTATGCCCATCCAATATTAGGAGGCGGTAGTCTCTCCCTTGCCTAGCCTTCCCTTTTGTAAATCGGTTGAAAATGTTAGTAAGCCACTCAAATCCCAGGTTCTTATTAGTCCACCCTGTTGCAGTTAATGCAAAGTATACATTATAATCTATAGGGTTTACCTTAGTAACCTATATATCTTATATATCTCCTAAGACAGCCTAGTAGATTAATATTAAGGGAATCCAAGAGCCATTTATATAGATTAAGGCGACCAGGGTAATCCACTTATAATTGCCATCCTAGCCTATAGCGATAATATTGCCTTTCTAGAAAGCTTCTTTTAAATAGACTCTTTATATTTTACGAAGTACTCCTATTAGGAAACCTTTCTTATCCATATTATATAAGTTTTGCGGAGATATATTATATTCTTATATTTTGGCGTATAACTACTAATAATTAGCCATAACCTTATAAGCTAGGAACCTTATACTTGTTCAAACCATGCACAGTAGACCTCTGGAGAGTCTGCCTTTCTTCTAGCTAAATTAATGCTCCATAGGAAGCCATAGTTAAGGCAATCCAAATAAGCTTTTACAAAGCGCCAAGTCCAGCACTTTCCAGGCCTAGTTTTACAGATATCTATAGCAAGCAATCGGACAACTGGTATGGTAGGAGGAATCCCTTTATTAGAGAGTCTATTAATATAGTTTACTAGCTCATTCTGCTGGGCTTTTGATAATAAAGAGTGGTGTATAGCTGTAATATTCTTACGGGATGTTGTGACACCTCTATGCCTCCTAGAGAGGGTAGATCAATTGCATCCAAATTCATCTGCAACGGCAGTATAATTAACATCTTTTTGGCCACAAATTGATGCCAATGCCTTGTCAATCGGCTTCATATTGATAGAGATATCAAGTGTTAAAATTCAATGTGTGTGGCGAGAAGCACCGTGCATTTGCCGAGACCGTGCATTTGGTGATACGCACGGTTACAGACTACGTTAAATATAAAAACGATGTATAGATAATAGTGTAAGAGTATATGTATTAGGTCCCGCCGCGCTTGCGACAAGTTCGCAAGCACTCTCAGTCTTTTTGGCCGTATGGCGACGTGGAGGCGGGCCACGTTACAATTGTGCTTGCGAACTTACTGGAGCCAGGTGTAGGTCCGTCGACTGATAAAAGGTTAAGGATTAATATACTATTTCAGTTCTAGTGCGTTCTTAATATCTTTTATAGTCACAGCAAAGATTTTATAATCTTATCTTTTTGTTAATAAGATAAAGGGTACGGCCTATATTATATAAATTTTAAGAGGTTTTAATAAAACATCTTCGCATTCCTTACTATAATCGGCAGTTATAGCATTATTATATTGGCTTAAGGTTTATAACAAGGGCAATTTATATTATATTAATTTTAAATAGTTGTGTGCATATTTGTAGGGTAAATGGTTTTTTAAGTAATAACTTTAGTGTTTCTTTAACCCAACTAATTAAGGGGTTATGTCGTTTTAGCTATCTATGTCTAAGTATAACTTTATATTACTTTAAGGGTGTTATAAATAGGGAGACGTATTTAAGGTGTTCGCCTATCCGCATTTTTACTAGGACGTAGTGCGTTATTTCACTATATATTAAGGGTTTACTATTAAAGCCTTATAGGCCTTAGGGCTTATTAAGTTTCTTTAAATTTAGGCGTTGAGTTTTCGCATAGTTTATATTAACAAAGCCCATGCTAGTAGCTCCACTATCTATTAGAATTTATACCTTCTTCTCTTTTCTAAGTATTTAAATTTCATTAAGTATATTAAGGAAGTTATGCCATATATCAGCGCTAGAAGAGCCTAGATACTTATACTCTTCCACTTTTTATCCTAAGGCGTAACTTAGCCTTAGGATAATTCGTTTTCTAAGTTAACTAAAAGCAAGATGCTTTATAGCAACCGAATATAATTTATAAAGTGGGTATAATTTAAAGAACGGGAGGAACTACGGCAGACTTTTTTTAAAAGGGTAAGTTTAGTAATGCTTTTAAATATGTCCTTTTTTACCATATCTAAAGCATTCTCTATTTATAGCTCAAGTTCTTTATTCGTTGGTTCCCAAGGGTATATAGGATTAAGCAGCGTTAAGGTCCATAGGGTTGTATATAGGGCTTTTAGGTTTTGGAGACGGATTATGCTTTAGGATATATACCGGTTTTATAGAGTTCTAGATATAAAGTATACTTAACTTTAGAAAATAAGTCTGTTTGTTATATCAAAGGTCCTTATCAATTTATTAATATATTATAGTAAATTTAGATAGGTTTTTTGGTAGTTCTCTACCTACTAACTAGGCTCTAATCTCGTCCAAAATAGCTCGCTAGAGGGTAGCAGCTCTAGCGGCTTAATTCTAATCTAGCTCGCCAATAAGGCCTAAAAATTCTAAAAAGAAGCTAGTAAAGTCTCGGTTCTATTATTATAAGTTTTTAAGTTTAGTAATAGCTATATATTTGCAGCTGGCGTTATTATATATTTATTCTAGCAGAGAGATAAAGATTTTAAAATTAATAAAGGTGCCGTTACAGAAGAATGGATCTATAGTATATATAGTATCTTTACTTAAATAAGATATTCTATAGTTAACCTTGCTAGCTTTAGTAGGGTATTAGTTATAATTTATTAAGAGTTTAAGACGGAGCTTAGTTATAAAGGGACATAGGTTATTTTAATTTCTATTAAACATTAGAGGATTAGGGAGCTTTTTAGATTTTATAGTGGGTATTAAATCCATTACAGATACGGGTTAAGCTACTATTACTAGCTTAGTATTTGTATTTAATAGGCCAGGTTTAGGTACCAATATTTTAATTTTATTTACGGGTGTTGTTATTAGGGTTTATAATATAAGTGCCTTAACATTACAGAGTTCTTCGCGGAGTGCTTCTATTAATTGCTAATACTGGGCTTTTAGTACAGCTCGCTGCTAAGCTAAGGCATCTATAAAGGACTATTGTATTATAATTAACTATTCCCTAATTAGGGATATAATGTTTATAGTTATCGAAGGGGATTTAGGTTTATTTGCTATTTTAATAGTAGTTATTTTAACGTAATGTAATATAAGGGCGCGAAGAGGCTTTGGGGAAGGTTTAAAGGAATAATACAAATTCTATCTAAACCTAAGGGTATATAGCTCTTGCAGAGTATAAGACGTTGCGTAAGGAAGAGAAAGGAATAACAAGAGAATTGTATAATTAAACAGTTAGGGGTTTTAGTAGTTAATGCGTACGCATATACGATATAGTCTTTAACAGACTTTAGTGTTACGGCGCTGGTAGAAAACTGTAGATTGTGATAGACAATTGTAGACAGTTATAGACAGTTTCAGACGGTTATCTATCGAGTGTTTCACTAAGACATTCCTACTGTAACTAGGCTAGTCCCATTATATATGGACTTAAAGAAAGTAGAAGCTATAGTAAGTTAGCAGGAACTAGAGAATGTTATACAGTTAAAATTATTCTTAGGGTTTTGCAACTACTATAGGAGGTTTATTATATAATAGTTAAAGAATATAGAACTATTTACAAGACTTATAAAAAAGGAAGAACTATGGATATAGGGAAGTAAATAAAGGCAGCTGTTTTAGGAACTTAAGGAGCTGTTTACCTAAAATCCAATTCTTAAGATCTACTAACTATAGTTAGATATGGTTATAGAAATAAATACATTAGACTTTATACTAGGAGCATATCTATTATAAAGACACTCAGACAGATAGCACCTAGTAGCGTACTATAGTAGAAAAATAACACTAGTAGAACTAAACTATAATATCTATAACAAGGAGTTATTAGGTATAGTTATAGCACTTAAAGAATAGAGAGCATTCTTACAAGGCACAGAAAAACTATTTATAGTTAAAATGGACCATAAGAACCTAATAGGATTCCTAATAAACAAAGGAATTAAACTAAAGACAGGTTAGATAGGCGGAAATGCTTACAGAGTATTACTTTAAAATTCAGCATACTAAGGGAACTAAAAACGTAAGACTAGACGCACTTAGTAGGAAGGCAGAGTTATAAAATAAAGAAAAGCTATTAGGGGCAATATTACGCAAAGATAAAGACAGATTGATCAGATATAATTCTTCTAAAATTGCAGTAATAAGAGAAGAAAGGACCTATAAGACACCAGAGAGTATATGGTTATAGAGGATCTAAGAAGCACAGGATAAGAATCTAGACTTAGATTAATACAAGCACTAAGAGGCTATATATATACCAAAGACAGTTACAAAGGAGTTTATAGAAGACTTTTATAAGGGAATAACTTAAGGACATAATAGAGCTATAGGCTTAGTATTACAACTTTAGGAGGAATATATTATTTAAGAAATTTAGGGACTAGCAAGACAAGTTATAAAAGAATATCTAGATTGCTAGAGAAATAAACTAATAAGGTATAAGCCGTATAGAGGGCTATAACCTATTAAAACACCAGAAAGACTATAGGAGGTTATATTATAGCACTTTATTATAAAGTTGCTAAAGTTAAAAGATCCTATTACCGGATAAAATTATAACATAATCTTAGTAATAGTAGACAAGTTAACCAAGTAGGGCTACTTTATAGCATACATAGAAGAAATATTAGTAGAAGATATAGCTAGAATCTATATTAAAGAAGTGTTTATAAGATATAGAGCACCAATAAAGGTTATATTAGACAGAGATCCAAGATTTATAGTAGCGTTTTAGGAGGTATTCTTGGCAGAACAAGGGGTTTAAGCAGCAATATTAATAGCATATTTGTTACGGACAGCTTAAGTACGATATTACGACTACTTAAAGAAGAGTCGGCGGAAGCTAGTTGGTTGATATAGGCACGGTCTAGGATGGATCCGGTGGAACTATGTAACGAGGAATAGTAGCCAAGGTCACGTAATATAATCTATATGATCTGTGTAATCTGTACAATCTATACGGAGCGTACAGAGCGCACGTACCTCACGGAGCGAAGGGATTTCTTAGGAGTATAGTTGTGTATTTAAAGGACCATAGTCCCTACCCAGATAGTTCTCTCTTCGTAGTAAATCTCAGAATACAATTAGAGTTAATTAATTAGGCAACCACTCTACTAGTTATTATTATGTTGTTAATTTGTTCTTACCTATATACCCAGCTTAATAATAGGACCTACTATAGTTCCTACTATAAGGTTCCATTACACATTTACTACTAAGGTTATAGTATTAAACAAGATCGAATAACATGCCACCCAAAGCACCAGTTACAACGGCATTAACAACAGCCATAACCTTAGGACCAGGAGACACCAGTATAGTAAATATAAATTCTTAAGTGGTTACGCAAGGTTAGTTATAGGAAATAGTTAATCACTTATAAAATAATAATAGGATACTTAAAGAACGCATTAATAGAATTAGAGTAGCGAAAATTAAACTACCTTCAATTAAATAGTTCTTAGGAGAGAAGTTAAAGCTTAAGGGGTTTCTTACACAGATGCACTTTAAGGTAATGCAGGAAGGAGCGAAGTTAGTAATATTATTAGATTAAGTAGCCTATGCAGGATTATTCCTAATAGAAAGGGCACTTAAGTGGTTTAAACTATATCTTATAGAAATATAGGCTAATAGCATAACAACTACTAACTAGGACATATGGTATATATTTGCCGGTTGGAATAGGTTTACAAAACAACTAATATAGATATTTAGAAATCTAGAGGCCATAACCATAGTAGAACAAAAGCTTCAGAACTTAGTATAACGCACTTCAGCAATTAAGTATATAATATAATTTTAAACGCTAGCTACGCAGGTTAAGTGGAATAATAGGGCGCTTATAGTATAGTATAAACAAGGACTTAAGGCTAAAGTCTAGGATATAATTATCCTAATAAAAGATATGGATACTCTAAGAGAGTTAATAGACCAGTTAATAAAGATTAATAACAGGATCTATTAAAGGGAATAAGCTAAAAAAGGGTAAAATAGAGTTCTATAGTTATATAAGGCGCAGAGTACGCAACAACAGATATAGAGTTAAAAACTATAGAATAGCGCAGAGCTAATAGACCTAAGTGGTACTAAAGAAACCTAAAGGTAGGAAAAGAAACTATAAAAACCTAGAGGTTAAGGATCTAGTAATTAAAGAACCTAAAAGCAGAGGCTAAACCAGGGATCTTAGCAGCAGAAAACGTTTAGGCGGACTCTATAGCAAGAAAAATGGTTTAAAAATAGGGCTTATATAAATTATGGAAAATAAGGTTATTTCGCCAGAGACTATAGAGGTGGTTAGAGTAACTACACAGTAAAGAGAACCAGGCTAGCAGATAGCACGTATATATAAAGGGATAATGGTGCACTATAAGGAACAAAAGAATATTTAATTAACAGTTTTGTGTATTATTATAACAACGCATACTAAATTTATAAGGACGCTAAGTATAGCGCAAGCTATTAGCTATAGAAGCTATTATTATCTAAGTTTAGAGGAACTAATAAACTAGCTTATAGATTAGACATTAAAGACAATAAGTTTAATATAGGCAAAGTATTTACTAACAATAAGGCAATAAAGGCAGCTTACTAGAAGCATGCAGACCTTAGAGAAGTTAAAATAAAAGTAAAAACTAAGACCATTATAGAACAGGGTTTAGTAATAGATATTATAATACTATTAGATACAATTTCTATTGCTTTATAAAATAATAGGAGTAATGTTTAGAAGAAACTAAGTAAGTAGATAACTGCTAGTGCTAGCTTATTACTTAATAAAGGCAAAAGGCCACAGGCTTAAGATTCTTAAGAAGAGATAAAAGAAGCTTAAGATTCTTAAGGTGAGATAAAACATACCTAAGGACCTACAACGGACGAAAACTAATAAAAAAGGGTAGTAACTTAGTTTAGTAACAAACAAATAAGTATAGGACGCAAGTTTAAGAACTATAAGTTTGGGGAATAAATAAGAACATTAGTAATCCTAGGTAAACGCAGTATTTAGCCTAAAGATTAAACAGTTAATACTAGGATTAAAAAGCAAGATAACTACAAAGATCCAGCTACAAGACGCAGAAAATAAGAAACTATAAATAAGTTTAGAATAAAAATTATTATATAGCAAGAGCAAAAGCTAGACAAGAGGTCAGCTACGCTAGGTTATATAAGGGACAGAGCACCTATATAAAGAGTTACTAATAGGCTAAGTGCAGGGACACCTAGGGCAAAGTAGTTAGATAAACTGGAATAAAAAGAAAATCTAGATATCCTAACTAGGTTTAAAAAAAGACATACTAAAGGATATTATAATATAGCAATAACAAGGTACTTTCTAACAGATAAACTATATACACTAAACCAGTTATATAGAAAGTGGTATAGGCAACAATATAATAATAAATAGGAAGACTTTTATATATAGCTAGATAAAAAAGTTATCTAAGACTAACCTATTACGGAGAAACGCATAAGTTATATTAAAGGGGTGTTAATTATAACGTTAAGGAACCTAGAAGAAGGATTCAGGGACTAGAGAAGTAAGCAATAAATCTTAGTACCTATAGTAGAGATACCAGTGGTTAGGTTAACTAGGTATAGGTTTAAACTTAAGAATAAAGATAAACTAAGAGTTAACTTAAAACATGCAGCGCATTATATACTATTATAGATAGCTTATATGGATAACATATATAATATACATAGAGCACTAAAAGATAAGAACTAGAAGTACCTAGTAAGGATATATTAAGCACCAGAGGAAAAGCGGTTTAGAAATACTAAGTATATACATAAATAGCACCTAGTAGAAGTATAAGGTTAAGGGGACTTAATACTTTAACTAGGAAGATTCCTTACGGAAGAATACCTAGACGGATAATAGTAGTAGAAGTGCCTAGAGAACACTTATCTATAGCATATAAAGGAAAAGAAATAAACTAAGTATTAGCTAAGGTTAGACTAAGTATAGGCAGAATCTAGCAGCCAACAGTTAGGAAAAGGGGAGGCGTATAAAACTAAAGGGAACTAGTATTAGAGCCTTAAACCCTTAAAGGAATTTAAGGTTAACACCTAAATTTATAAGCGAAATAGTAGGATCAGCAGTTTAAAGTATTAGTAGATAGTAGAGTAACTAGGAACCATATATTACTAAAAGCAGTAAAAAGGATAGGGTTACTATATAGACAAAAGGAACACCTATATCCACTTATAATAATTTTAGGAGATCAGATAGCCTACAGAAAAGGCATTATTAATCTTAAAATAGGACCTATTTAGATAACTATTAAGGGAAGACTAGTAAAAATATCTTTTAATATCCTACCATTAAGACAGGATGAGGCGATATTAGGAATGCCTTAGTTATAGAAGTATAATCTAAAGATTAATTGGGTTATAGGACAGGTTAATATTAAGAATACTTAATGGCGCAAAGTGTAATAGTAAACCAAGTTAGTATAGTACCAAGTTAGAGTGATATATAAAGAGACTAAGCGAGGCTTAAGTTATATACCAAAGAGATACTATAAGTATGGAAAAAAGCTATAGTCACTAGAAAGTGAAAAGCTGTTAAAGCATATAGTATAGAACTATAAGATAGAATTAGAAGAGGGAATAAGTCTAAAGTTCTTTCCAATCTATAAGCTTACTAAAACGGAGTTAGTAGCGCTTAAAAAGTTTATCCAGGAGAACTTATATAAGGGATATATCAGACCGTTATAGTTATTAGTAGGATATCTAGTACTATTTATCCTAAAGAAAAACGGAAAACTTAGGATGTGTATAGACTATAGACAGTTAAACAGCATTACTAGGAAGGATAGGTATCCTTTACCCTTAATTAGCGAGATCTAAGACAGAATAGGCAACGTAAAGATCTTTACAAAGATAGATCTAAAATAGGCGTACTATTAGATTAGGATCAAAAAAGGCAACAAATAGAAAGCAGCCTTTAGGTCAAAGGAAGGACTATATAAACCATTAGTTATACAATTTGGGCTTATAAATATACTAGCAACATTCTAGAAGCGAATTAATAGTATATTAGAAGAACACCTAGATGAGTTTGTTATAGTATACCTTAATAACATTATCATCTACTTAGAAAATAAGGAAGAACATAAAGAACACGTTAAATAGGTCTTAAAGAGACTATAGGAAAAACAGATGCTAGTAACAATTAAAAAATACAAGTTCTTTACAAAAAAAACCAATTTTATAGAATTTATTATTAAACTAAGAAAGATTAGTATGGACCTAAAGAAAGTCAAAGCTATAGTAAGTTGGCAAGAACTAGAGAACGTTATATAGTTAAGGTTATTTCTAGGGTTTTGTAACTACTATAGGAGGTTTATAGCACAATAGTTAAAAAGTATTAAGCTATTTACAAGGCTAACAAAGAAAGAGGAACTATGGGTTTAGGGTAGTAAATAAAAGGAGCTATTTTAGAAACTTAAAGAGTTGTTTACCTAAGAACCGATCCTTAAGATCTATTAACTAAAGTTAGAAACGGTTATTAAGATAGACGTATTAGACTTCGCACTAGGAGCATATTTACTATAGAGGCACCAGGACATATGGCACCCAGTAGTATACTATAGTTGGAAGATAACACCACTAGAGTTAAACTATGACATCTACAATAAGGAGTTGTTAGGTATAGTTAAAGCACTTAAAGAATAAAGAGCATTCTTATAAGGCACAGAGAAACTATTTATGGTTAAAACGGACTATAAGAACCTTACAGGATTCCTAATAACAAAGAAACTTAACCAAAGACAGGTTAGATAGGCGGAAATGCTTATAGAATACTATTTCGAAATTTAGTATACTAAGGGTATAGATAACACATAAGCAGACACTTTAAGCAGAAAGGCTAAACTATAAAGTGACGAAAAGCTATTAGGAGCTTTATTGCAAAAGGATTAAAACGGATTAATTAGGTATAATTATCCAAAGATTATAGTAACTAAGGAAAGTCAGATCTATAAATTACTAGAAAGTAATTAGATATAAAAGATCTAAGAAGCATAGGTAGAGAATCTAGACTTAGAGCAATATAAAAATAGAGAAGCAACGTATATACCTAAGTCTATTATAGAAGAATTTATTAAGGAATTCCATAAGGGAATAATATAAGGACATAATAGGTCTACAGGACTAGTGTTAAGGCTTTAAAAGGAGTACATTATTTAAGGAATCTAGGGGCTAGCAAGACAAGTTATAAAAGAGTATTTAGATTGCTAAAGGAACAAACTGACAAGGCATAAGCCATATAGAGGGCTATAACCTGTCGAAATACCAGGAAGACTATAGGAAGTTATATTATAGGACTTTATTATTAAGTTATTAAAGTCAAGAGATCCTATTACAGGACAAGATTATAACGCGATTTTAGTAATAGTGGATAAGCTAATAAAGTAGGGATACTTTATAGCATATACTAAAGAGATATCAGCAGAAGATGTCGCTAGAATCTATATAAAGGAAGTATTTACAAGACATAGAGCACTAAATAAAATCATATTGGACAGAGATCCAAGATTTATAGCAGTATTTTGGGAAGTATTTCTGGCAGAATAAGGAGTTCGCGCAGCAACCTCTATAGCGTATTATCTACAGACGGACGGATAAACGGAAAAACTAAACTAGATACTAAAACAGTATCTAAGGCACTATATCAATTACGTATAGAATAATTGGGTATTATTATTACCAGTTATATAGTTTGCATACAATACAACACCATAAGAAGAAATAGGGACATTACTATTTAAGGCGAATTATGGATACGAACTAAGAACATCGTTATTACCATATTAAGCAAAAAAGACGAGTAGCACAGCTAAACAAAGAATGGAGATGTTAATAAATCTTTATATAGACCTTACGGAAACAGCCAAGCTAGTATAATAAAGGATAAAAAGATACTATAATGCTAAGAGATCTAAGGGACTAGATCTTAAGGAGGGAGATAAAGTGTAGCTACTATATAAAAATTTCAAGAGTCAACAACTAAGTAAGAAGTTAGACTATGTTAGACTAAGACCTTTTAAAATTACGTAAAGAATTTTATTAGTTATATATAAGTTAAACCTACTAGCCAAAATAAAGATCTACCCTATATAATATATCGCGATGCTAGAACTAGTACACGGAGATATTAAGCTACCAGTTTATAAGGCAGACACGTATAGAGGACAAGAAGAAGATAAATAGCAAGTTTTGAAAATCACCAGTTACAAGGACGTAGATAACAAAACGTAGTATAAAGTAAAGTAGATAGGCTATAGTAAGACTACCTAAAAACCACTAAGCAACCTAGAGAATGCTATGGAAAAGGTACAGGAGTATTGGAAGAAAAAGGGTTAGGCAGTATTAACAAGGAAGGATCGCCAAAGAATAAGTTACCTAAGGGGGACCTAAGAGGAGCACCTACTAAGCTACTTAGAGTTGTTTCCCTCTTAGTTAGAAAAGAGACTGGTCTTTTATTACTAAGTTCCTGCAAACCTTGTTAAACAAGTTTCCACTCCTTGGAACGGACCTTTTTACGCACCTTCTTGAGACGAAGAAGACGCGTAGAGGCAGACAAATACGCCTCATAAGCAGCACGAGTACGCTAAAGCTTAGTAAGGGAGGCCGAAAGCTTATTATTGAGTTTCGTAGTAGCAGATTAAACACAAGACCCTATAATAAGTTACTTAGGGAACTTAAAGACTGTTAAGAGTCATAGGACGCGTATACTTAGCGTTAGAGATAGAGCGAACGTCGCAGGACGATTAAACATTTGCTTTAGTGCACTCTAAACAAAAGGACAGTTGTTAGGCAGAAGGACTCGCTAACGTAATATAAACCAACCCTTCTTTCGCACAACAAGAACACGGAAACGGCATTATCTTACCTAGCAATAGTATAGAGGAAACCGTACGCGCACAACAAAGGGTTAAAGAAGAAGAAGAGGCTTTAGGTATAATAAGTAAGGATATTAACTAAATTAATTAAACGGACATCACACCTCTAGTAGACAACTTGGAGATATTAGGAATCTTTAAGGACGAAGATAAAGAGGAGGGAGATAGTATTACGGACAGCTTAAGTACGATATTACGACTACTTGGAAAAGAGTCGGCGGAAGCTAGTTAGTTAATATAAGCACGGTCCAGGATAGATCTGGTGGAACTATGTGATAAGGAATAGTAGCTGAGGTTATATAATATAATCTATATAATCTGTATAATCTGTATAATCTATACGGAGCGTATAGAGCGCACATACCTTATGGAGCAAAGGGATTTCTTAGGAGTATAGTTGTGTATTTAAAGGACCATAGTCCCTACCTAGATAGTTCTCTCTTTATAGTAAATCTTAGAATACAATTAGAGTTAATCTGTTGGGTAACTACTCTACCAGTTATTATTACGTTGTTAATTTATTCTTACCTATATACCTAGCCCAATAATAGGACCCACCGTAGTTCCTGCTACAAGGTTCCGTTACAATATTACCTATAGACAGACAGTTAAATAGAGAGACTAAACTAGACATTAGAACAGTACCTAAGATATTATATTAATTATGTATAAAAAAATTAGGTATTATTATTACTAGTTATACAGTTCGCGTATAATGCTATACTATAAGAGGGAATAGGTATATTACCTTTTAAGGCAAATTACGGATATAAGCTAAGAATATTATTATCACTATAATAAGTAAAGAAGACAAGCAGTATAGCTAAAGAAAGAATAGAGAACCTAATAAATCTTTATATACACCTTAAAGTAACAGCAAAACTAGTATAGGTAAGGATAAAAAAATACTACAATGCTAAGAGATCTAAGGGACCAGATCTTAAGGAGGGAGATAAAGTATAGCCACTATATAAAATTTTCAAGAGTAAACAACTAAGTAAGAAGTTAAACTATATTAGACTAGGACCATTTATAATAAAAGCAAAAATCTTAGAAGTTATATACAGACTTAACTTACTTAAAAAAAAAATGAAAATCTACCCTATATAGCATATTGCAATACTAGAGCCAGTACATGGGAATATTAAGCCACTAGTTTATAAGGCGGACACGTATAGAGGCCAAGAAGAAGACAAATAGGAGGTTTTAAAGATTATTAGTTATAAGGATATTGGTAATAAAATATGGTATAAGGTTAAGTAGATAGACTATAATAAGACTACCTAGGAACTACTAAACAATTTAAAGAACGCTATAAGAAAGGTATAGAAGTATTAAAAGAGAAAGGGTTAGGCAGTATTAATAAAGAAGGATTACTAAAGAATAAGTTACCTAAGGGGGACCCAAGAGGAGCAGCTACTAAGGTACTTAGAGTTATTTCCTTCTTTAATAGAGGAGAGTCCATTCTTTTATTACCAAGTTCCTAAAGATCTTATTCTATAAGTTTCTACTCCTTAAAATATACCTTTTTACGTACCTTTTTAAGACAGATTAACTAAGTAAATATAGTAAAACGAAGATTAAGAGCACATTATTAAGCAGCGACAGCTTTTTACTTAGTATTATAAGAATAATAAAGTTTAGCCAGTGCTACTAAGAGCTTATTATTAAGTTATATAGTAGCAGATTAAACCTAGAACCCTAGCAGCAATTAATATAGGTACTTAAAGACTATTAGGAGTAATAAAACGCGTATATTTAATATTAGAAATTAAGCAAACGTTATAGAATAACTAAATATTTACTTTAATGCACTCTAAATTTAAAGAGGGTTGCTAAGATAAGGGACTTGCCAGCGCAATATAAACTAACCCCTCTTTTGCATAACAAGAATATAGAGATAATATTATCTCACTAAAAGATAGTATAGTAGCAACGGTATAAGACTAATAAGCTATAAAAGACAAAGGAGAGGCCCCCGGTATAATAAGTAAAGATATTAACCAAGTTAATTAGATGGACATTTTACCTTTAGTAAAAGATTTAGAGATATTAGGAATCTTTAAGGACAAAGATAAAGGGGAGGGAGATAGTGTTATGGACGCTTTAAGTACAATATTATAACTACTTAGAGAAGAGATAGAAGAAGCTAGTTAGTTAGTAAGGGTATAGTTTAGGATAGAACTAGTAGAGCTATATAATAAGGAATAGTAAGCAAGGTTATATAATATAATCTATATAATCTATAATAGAGTAAACAGAGCAGATAGAGTAGATAGAGTGATAACTTTTTTAGGAGTATAGATGTATATTTAAAGGACCACAGTCCCTACCTAGATAGTTCCTTTCCTTATAGTAAATCTTAAAATACAATTAGAGTTAATCTATTAGGTAACCACTCCACTAGTTATTATCTGTTTATTATATTATTAACTTCCTATTTACCTATATAACCTAGCCTAATAATAAGTCCACCGTAGTATTTCCCATAAGGCTTTGTTATAATTAATAGCTAAAACACTCTAAAAGTAGGTAAAAGAATCTTCTTCCGCATAGGCTATAGCTTAAGTTATTATTAAGTAACTTTAGAATATAGCTAAAAAGATATTAGATTTACTAGATTTACTAAATAACCTCTAAAAAAATTAGGGGGATAATAATATAACTAATATAACTAATAATAAGTCCTTAGATAAGGAGACTAAGCTAATTAGTAATAGCTAGGGCAAAATTTACTAGCTAATTAAGCTTTAAAACACTAGAAATTAATTTTAGATAGACTTAATAAATATATATTAATTGCTTTAAGACTTCTTATAGAATATTAATAATGTAATAATTTGTAACGGTTTTTACTAATTATTTACCACCAAATTAGCATTTTGGCGAATTTTAGTATTTAAATTAAGTAAAACCCAGGGACTAAGCAAAACCCTATATAATATATTACCTTAAAAGCGTCTTTAAAAAGTAGAGGGAATAACTTTATAGGTATTTATATAAGCTTTTAGACTATAATAAAGGCTGCTAATTTACTAGGCCATTAAAGCAGCTTATAGACGGTCTTCTATATTTAGTATATAAGGATTAGAGCGCATAGCTATTATTTAGTAATAGATTTTATAGAGTTAAGGTATGGAAAAGTAGGTTATAAAGTTGATATTTAAAGCTTGGAGGCGGTAGTATTCTACTTTAGGAAATCTACTAGCCTAAAAAGGGAGGTAGTTTACTAGCTTAAGCAAAACCTAGGGACTGAGCAAAACCCTATATACTACGTTATGGTAATACCTTATAGAGAGAGAGACGAACCAATAAGAAGGGAAGGGCTATAAGCCTAAGGGAGCTTATAAGGAGGTGCCAAGGGCTAGCCAAAGGCTGGCCTTGGCGGCCGCCAAAAGATCCCTTATACAAATATTCTTTTAAAATCAACGTTATCCTTATTAAGCCATCTAATTGGATTTAATAGTTCTTTATTGTTTAAGACACTGCTAAAACCAATAAAGTATAGTAGTATGTTGCCTTAGTTAAGAAATACGAGCTTCTAAAGCTAGAACTATTAAGTTAATCTATACTAACGGACGTACTCCCTACTGCTATATTAATGGCAAAGCTAGACTAAATCTAGCTTACTGTCTATAATTAGCTCTATACCAAATACAAGGACAATCTCCGTATATATTAGAAGCGAAAACAGGCTATAAATAACCAGCAATTTAATTAACCACCTCGCTATAACGTGTCCCGCCTCTACGTCACTATATAGCTAAAAAGATATAGAGTGCTTATAAACTTGTCGCAAGCGCGGCGGGGTCTAATATATATACAGAAGATGACGCAAAATTGAATTTCCCCTTCCTTTTTGGGACTAGCGGTTTTCTCCCTATAAGGTGCCTGTAAGGCTGCCGAGGTTTTGGGCCTCTTTAGGGGGCCTTTAGTGGGTCTAGGGGCATAGACCGCCTAAAATCTCGTTACTTAGGCGATAGAGCCCCCATAACTTTGGCGACCTTATAGGGGGTAGCCACTAGTCCTAAAAAGGAAGGGGAAATTTAATTTTGCGTCGTCCTCCATACTCTTACACTTGCGTAGCGAGGTGGCGTCTCGCTATTATAACGTTAGGCTACCTTATCGATTTTTATTATAATATTAATTAAAAGTTTAAAAATATAAAGATTTTATAATTATTATTAATAAATAAATAATATGAAGTTATATATATTAAATATAGTATATATAAATGCTATCTTTATAAATATAAGGGTGTAAGGGCGCGAAGAGGCTTTGGGAAAGATTTAAAGGAACAATATAAATTCTATCTAAATCTAACTAATTAGATAACTTTAACCGCTAGTTAAAGTTCCTTAATATCTTGCGCGTTATATAACCGTGTTATAAGCGTCGTGGTATTCTTTAAGCTCTTTTTAATTTTAAGTTTTCTGCTATTGTATTTTGTGTATTCATATTAGGTGGCAGTTGTTTGCCTTTATATCATGTCTATTTAGCTAGAGTAGGTTATAAAGGATGGTCTTTATGGAATTCTTTTACTAGGGAAGGTGTATTGGTTTTAACTTGCTTATAGAGCTTCTAGGTTTGTGTTTTATATCCTTCCCACTTAACAAGAAGTTCAAATCGTTTAGATTATATTTTCTATCGCATATCGTTAATTGAGTTAATAAAGTAAGAACCATTACCGTTGTTAATAATTACGGGAGGTGGCAGCTGCACTTCATAAGTTATAGGTTCGTCTTTTAAGGGTTACAGCAAGCTTACGTAAAACGTTGGATGTATTTTTATTTTAGTTGGTAGTTTAAGCTTATAAGCATATAGGCTCAATTTCTTCTTAATTTAGTATAGGCCTGTAAACTTCTAATTAAGTTTCTTTAAGGGCCGTTAAGTCTTTAGGTTTTGTATATTTAGGTAAACCATGTTACCTTCCTTAAAGTCCTATATAGGGGCTTATCCTTTGTTCGCATGCCATTCCTATACCGTTTAAGCGTATATTAATTTACTTTATAATAGTTCCGTTAACTGCTTTATTTAATTAGCGAAGTTATACGCGTTAATTAACTAAATCCGTTTAATTATGGGTCCTATTATGTTGATTTTAGGTTGTAGTTTAAATCCAAGTTAGGGGTCTTGTCCGTAGGTTGCGTAAAATGGCGTCATGCCTGTTAATACGTTTATTATATTGTTCGCAGTAAACTTAGCTAAAGGTAGCCATTTTTCCTAGTTATCTTATAGGTAGGAGTAGTATATTTATAGGTATTATTCTATAATCGCGTTCGCAATTTTGGTTTGACTATCTATCTCTAGATAAAATGCAGTTAAGAGTTGTATTTAAATACTTAATTATTTGCATAGAGCTTGCCAGAAGTCTAAAACGAACTAGCTTTTATAGTTGGATATTATTGAATTAGGAAGTCCATGTAGCTTAAAGACGTGCTTAATAAAACATTCGGCTACTAATATCGTATTAATTGAGTCTATAGGAATTATATATCGCATTTTTATAAGACGGTTAACGACTACTATAACATTTATAAACCTATTACTGTTAGGTAAGTCGACTACGAAGTTAATTAAGATATCTCGCCATCTTTGCATTGGAATTGGCAACGGTTAAAGTACTCCTTGCTTCTTTACGTAAGAGGTCTTCCCATGTACGCATGTTCTACAGGCTCGAACGTATTTTCGTACATAGTTGTGCATTATAGGCTAGTAGTATGCTCGTTGAATAATCTTATAAGTCTTTGCACGGCCAGGATGTCCTACTATAGGGGAATTGTATACGAATTTAAGTATCTTAAATTGTAAGGGTTTGGAATTCGGAACTACTATCTTCTATTAATAGTATAGTTGATTATTACGAATTTCGCATTTGGCGAGTGTAATATCTTTATACTGTTGTTTTCTTATTCGAATTGCTTTTATCACATCTACTATCTATACATTATTCTTGTGTTCGTATTCTATTAGCTTATTAATTTCTATTTCCTATTTATTAATTTCTAATCCATTTCTGTTAAGTTCCATATCTAGGAATATAGGATGTAGTTTCTTAAAGCGTTTGGGGGGCAATAAGATCCATAATTAATTTATAATCCGTTCGTCTAAGGCGTTTATAGGTAAATCTTGTAATTATTGTGTTAATGCATTAGGCTTCTAATTGAGTTTGCCCGGTTAGTATGTAATTTTAAAGTCGAATTATAAGAGGTATTCGGCCTAATGAATTTGGCGCTGCGTTAACTACTTTATAGTTATAAAGTACTGCAGGTTTTTATGGTCTGTTAACACGTATATTGGAAATAATAATCCTTTAAGTTCTGGACGCCATTGTTTAAAGTATCTAACAATTGCAAGTAGTTCCTTATTATATATCTCGTAGTTTAATTCAGTAGGGGCGAGCTTTTAAGAGAGAAAGGCTACTAGATATAGCTCACCGTCCTTATTATATTGTAATAACACTCCCCCTAGGGCATAATCAGATAAGTCTGTTTTAACAACATATTTAAGGTTAGGGTCAAAGTGGGCAAGAATTAGAGCGGTTATAAAGTGTTATTTTAAGTTATTAAAAGCTTGTTTATATCTAGTAGTCTATTTAAATTTTATGTTCTTTCTTATTAGGTTTACTAATGGTTAGGTAATTTTTAAGAACTAGTTAATAAATTGGCAGTAGAAATTTGTAAATCTTAGGAATTTTTAAATGTCTTATACGTTACTAGGGCTTCCCTAGTTTATAATTGCAGCGACCTTTTTAGGGTCCATTTTAATTCCGTTATAGGATATAATTAGGCCTAGGTATATAACTTCGGACGCATAGAACTTGTATTTCTTAATATCACATTATAAACCCGCATCTCATAAACATTTAAGGACCATTTAGATGTGTTTTCAATGCTTAGAAAGCAAAGATAAGTAGATTAGGATATTATTAATATACGCGGTAATAAATACATTAAGGAATTCACGGAGCGTATTATTAACATATTGCTAAAATGTACTGGGACCGTTCTTTATACTAAACGGTATTACTAGGTATTTAAAGAGTCCCCATTATATACAAAAGGCTGTATACTTCTTATCTCCTTCTTAGATGCGAATTTGATTGAAGGCAGCGACTATATTAAGCTTTGTAAAATATTATGCCTTTACTAGGCGATCAAGCGTCTCTTAGATTAAGGGGATTAGATATTAGTTTTAAATTATAATTACATTTAGGGCTTAGTAATTAATATAGAATCTTAAGCCTCCTCCTAGCTTTTTAATAAATAATACGGGTAAGGCGAATGGAGATTAACTAGGGCGAATAAATCCTTTTTCTAGATGCTTGTTAAGGTATTATCGCATTATAAGCAGTTCTTCTTATAACATACCGTATAGCGGACCGAACTTTAGTGTTGTACCAGGTTCAAGTTCTATCTTAAAATTATATTTATCTAAATGCAGGGGCAGCTGGTCTGCGAATCGTTTTTTAAACTTATTAATTAGATTGTGGTACTCCTTGGGTACAAGAGGTTAAGGGTTAATATACTACTTTGGTTCTAGCGCCTTCTTAATATCTTTTATTGTTATAGCGAAGATTTTATAGTCTCGTTTTCTTGCTAATAAAATAAAAGGTGCGGCTTATATTATACGAATTTTAAGAGGTTTTAATGTATTATCTTCGCATTCTTTACTACGATTAGTAGTCGTAGTTTTGTTATATTAGTTTAAGGTTCGTGGTAAGGGCAATTTGTATTATATTAAATTTAAATAGTCTTATACATGTTTATAGGGCAGGTGGTGTTTTAAACAATAACTTTGGCAATAGGTCGTGCGGAATTTTAGTGTTTCTTTAACCCAGCTAATTAAAGGGTTATGCCGTTTTAGCTATCTATGTCCAAGTATTATCTTATATTGCTTTAGGGGTATTACAAATAGGGAAACGTATTTAAGGTATTTGCCTATCCGCATTTTTACAAGAGCGTAGTGCGTTAATTTGCTATGTATTAAGGGTTTGCTGTTAAAGCCTTATAGGCCTTAGGGCTTATTAAGTTTCTTTAAATTTAGGTATTAGGTTTTCGTGTAGTTTGTATTAATAAAGCCCATGCTAGTGGCTCCGCTGTCTATAAGGATTTATACCTCCTTCTATTTTCTAAGTATTTGAATTTTGCTAAGTACATTAAGGGAGTTATATTGTATATTAGCGCTGGAAGAGCCTAGACACTTATGCTCTTCTACTTCTTGTCCTAAGGCGCGACTTGGCCCTAGGACGATTTGTTTTCCAAGTTAGCAAAGCGTAAGATGCTTTGTAACAACTAGGTATAATTTATAGAATAAGTGTAAGTTAAGGAGCGAGTACGGCTTAAAGAATAAGTATAATTTAAGGAGTGGGTACGATTTAAAGACCGGGAGGAACTATAGCGGACTTTTTTAAAAGGGTGAATTTAGCAATTTCTTTAGATATGTCCTTTTCTGCCACATCTAAAGTATTCTCTATTTGTGGCTTGAGTTTTTCGTTTGTTGGTTTCTAAGGGTGTGTAGGATTAAGTGGCGTTAAGGTCTATAGGGTCGTGCGTAGGTTTCGGAGAAGGGTCGCGCTTTAGGGTATATATTAGTTTCGTGAAGTCTTAAACGCAAGGCGTGGTTAGCTTTAGAGAATGAGTTTGTTTGTTATATTAAAGGTCCTTATTAATTCGTTAACACATTATAGCAAATTTAGGTAGGTCCTTTAGTAGTTCTCTACCTACTAACTATGCTCTAATTTTATCTAAAATAGCTTATTAAAGAGCAGTAACTTTAGCGGCTTTATTCCAATCTAGTTTACCAATAAGGCCTAAAAATTCCAAAAAGAAGCTGGTAAAGTCTCGATTCCGTTATTATAGGTTTTTAAGTTTAGTAACAGCGGTGTGTTTGCGGCTAGCGTTATTATATGTTTGTTTTAATAAAGAGACAAAGATTTCAAAATTAACAAAGGTGCTGTTATAGAAGAATGGGTCCATAGTTTGTGTAGCGTCTTTGCTTAATTAAGACATTCTATAGCTAATCTTGCTAGCTTTAGTAGGGTATTAGTTATAGTTTATTAAGAGTTTAAGGCGGAGCTTAGTTATAAAGGGATGTAGGTTATTTTAATTTCTATTAAACATTGAAGGGTTAGGAAGCTTTTTTGATTTTATAGCAGGTACTGGGTTTGTTATAGGTATAGGTTAAGCTACTATTACTAGTTTAGGGTTCGCATTTAACAGGCCGGGTTCATATACGGTTATCTTAATTTTGTTTATAGGTGTTACTATTAGGGTCTCTATTATAAGTGTATTAATGTTGCGGAGTTCTTTACGGAGTGTTTCCATTAATTACTAATACTGGGCTTTTAGTGCAGCCTGCTGCTGAGCTAAAGCATCTGTAAAGGCTTCTTATATTGTAGTTAACTATTCCCTAACTAGGGTTATAATACTCGTAGTTAACGCGTGGGATTTAAGGTCGTTTGCTATTTTAATAGTAGTTATTTTAGATACAACGTAATATAAGGACGCGAAAAGGCTTTAGGAAAGATTTAAAGGAACAATATAAATTCTATCTAAATTTAAGGGTATATAGCTCTTGCTAGGAACAAGACGTTATATAAAGAAGAGAAAGAAATAACAAGAGAATCTTGCAATTAAACAGTTTAGGGGTCTTGGTCGATGCGTGCGCACATACGCACGCGGACAGACTTCGGTAGTATTTAATTGATCTGGTAGAACTTGGCAGAAGTGAATCTTCAAACCGGAAAAGTAACAGTCCGACGTCCAAGCAGGCTTAGACCGCCCAGGCCACGCGCGCTTAGGCCAAATCTCAACGTTGCCACCAAAGATAAGCCCCTTTCTCGGAAAAGTTAGCAAAATTCTATATACGGCTTAGTTGGTGCCTAGAAATACCTAGT
>Ga0307507_10001240_pt1 | contig 57000 bp, 11 predicted proteins | sample 7_EM_MG_FD_207223 | JGI IMG/M metagenome (GOLD analysis project Ga0307507, IMG submission 207223) | Populus trichocarpa ectomycorrhiza microbial communities from riparian zone in the Pacific Northwest, United States - 7_EM | ecosystem: Host-associated > Plants > Roots > Unclassified | place... | reverse complement strand
TATATAGACATCAACCGCATCTACTGCATCACGAATCAATCAATATTCATCGTCTGCGTCATCTCTATCATCAAATAGACCCTCAAGACACCTCCGCTGTGACCTTATGACCTTGTAATTCCAACAGACTGGGCCGACTTTCTACCTTAATCAAACGACCGAACGATTAGTTGCAGCACGTCGTCGCCGACCAGTTAGACAGTCAAGGCAGGCAGTCAAGGCAGGCACGCAGACACGCATACAGGCACGCACGTAGACACGAACGCAGAGTATGCAATGCAGAGCTACTGATGCACAGCTAAATGCACAGCCAGACGCAGAGCCAGATGCAGAGTTTTGATATTAAACGACCAACTAAACAATCAAACCAAGCCAGAGCCTCTGCTATCTTAATTAACTGCCCTGCCGTTACTGCTGCTACCGCTACTATTCCGTCCAGCTATTTCGTCCCTGCTATCTCAACTGACTGTTCCGTCTCTACTGTTCTATCTAACTGTGCCGGATCTGTACCGCTGCGAGATTTGCTAGATAACTATTCCAACCGACCTGTTCTAGGCCTAATACTATTTTAACTGTTCTGCTGTTGCTCTCCTGGCCGCCATACCATACCGTTTTAATCGCCCCGCTGCCGTTTGACTAGCCGCCACTAACTAACCGCTACTGACCAAATGCCGTTAACCGTTCTGTCACTGCTACTACTGCTACTGCTACTATTCCGAATTATAACTGCTGTTTCTACTAACCGTTCCGTTCCACTGTTCCGATTGTTCTGCTACTACTATTTTAACCGACTGCTACCAACCAACTATCATCGACCAACTGCCGCTACTGAGATTTCTGTTATTAAAAGTTCTGTTACCGGATGTCCTACTACTTACTAACTATTACCGAGTTCTTCTACTAAGTGTTCTACCGCCGACTGTTCTATTTTATTTTACCGCGCTGACTGTTTGCTTTTATTACTGTTTCTACTACCGTTACTGTTACTGCTGTTACTGCTGTTACTGCTGCCGTTATTATTTCTGGTTTACTGTTCTGGTTACTAGTAGGAAGATCGGATCTTAGCTATAGATAATAGAAGGATATTGTGGAATAGTTCTGTAGGGCTATAACGGCTGCAGAATTACGCTTTTGACTAGTACCGCTAGTAGGTGTAGTATATAGGCGATTAGGGCGGCTAGTGTGTGCATTTATGCTTTCAACCAGTGACGCTAGTGGGTATAGTGCATAGGCAACTAGTACGGCTAATAGGTGTATTTATTTCAGTGCGTGTCTAATAGGTATCTTACTAGGAGGAAGAGATTTCCTATGTTCTATTTTATACTTTCCTTTTTCTATTCTGTTTTTGCTTTACTTTCGTTTGGCTATTCTTCTATAGTATAGAACGTTAGGGGACAACGTTCTTGGTGGGGGAGGTATATAGTAGGGTAAAATGTCCCATGCTTAGTGTCTTGGCATTTTCCTGTATTTATTGAGCTTTGGCTTTCCTCCTTCTTTCCTCCTTATCTCACAGACATCACAAACCTACCGGAATACATTCTTTTCTTTCTTTATTACCAACAGAGAGACTGACTGACTGACTGACTGACTAACTGACTAATAGATAGATAGTACCGTGACTTTCCTATCTAAGAGACACCGTACCCTTCCACAATAGTATCTAGTAATCCGTAAATTTAATAGATATAGTGGATATACAGTTAGGCCGCCTCTTTAGCATTAATATTTTTATAATAGGGGATTAAGAATGGGCGCTTGCCAAAGCGGTTAACTAGAATTATAACCATATTATATCTATTACGGTCTATAGATAACTTATAGAAGTCTATAAAGATATACTACTAGGGGCGTTCTAGTATTGGGAGTGGCTTTAATAGCCCTAGGGTCTTATCTTATGGAATTATAGACTTACGGCAGTTGTCGCAGTTCTATATATAGCGGTTAATATCTATAACTATTCTAGGCTAGTAGTAGCGGTCGCCAATAATCCTATGGGTCTTATTTTTCCTAGGGTAGGCTATAGAGACCTGGGTATATGTTTTGGCAATAAGTTAAGTCTATAGGTTCTATTCCTCTGCTACTACTAGCTGTTTTTAATGCTTAAGTAATCCATTTTTAAGGGACTATAGGCTGGTAACGTTCTTTGCCTTTTTATAGTATTTCTGTAGGAAAGAGGCTGTACGGTTTTCCTATAGCAATTTATTAATAAAGTTAAATCCTAAGAGGTTAATAGGATATATCTTAGCACCTAGGGAGTCTATATTTAGTTCTGCCTATATCTAGGGGTTAAGGTGCTTTAGTTGTAGTAGTGTCTAGGTCTATAATAAGATCTTTATAGCCGCCTAGTTACCTAGGTCCTGTTTACGCCTTATAAGAGTATCCGCACAGTTTATAGCGCCTGGTCTATATATAATTAAGAAGTTAAACTAAGATAGGATATCTACCTAGCGTGCCTACTAGGCCATAAGGGCCTTAGTTATTATAAAGTATTCTAGGGCCTTATAATCCGAACCTACCTTAATAGGCTTAGGGGTCCCCTCTAGCTATATACACTAGTGCTAAAAACTAGAGATAATAGCTAGCATTTCTTTGTTATGGATGTGGTAGTTTAGCTTAGCATCTATTATAGTCTTTAAATAGTATGCAATAGGGTGCTATTCTCCGTCTGGTTGCTTCTAGGGAAAAATACTAGCTATTACGCTGTCTAAGGCATTAGTTTCTAGTATTAAGGGCCATTCTGGGTTAAAGTAGGCAAGTAGGGGAGCTAATACCAGCCGTTTTTTAAGCTTATTAAAGGCCTGCATATATATAGCGTTAAAGTAAAATGGCTGGTCTTTCCTAATAAGGCGGTTAAGAGGCTAGGTAATCCTACTGTAGTTCTTAATAAAGTGTTAGTAGAAGTTATAGAACCCTAAAAATAATTATACCCCCTTTATAGTCCGTGGGAGTGTCCACTGGTTAATTACAGCCGTTTTTTCTAGGTTTGCCTTAATTCCGTCTATACTAATAATAAATCCTAAGTACTTAGTATGCTTAATACTAAATTCTAACTTCCTAATATTGGCCTGGAGACTAGCTTTACGGAGCCATTATAGGACTTTATAGACATACTCCTTATATTCTAGTTTATTCTTAGAGTAAATTATAATATTATCTAGGTAGGCTGTGTAGAAGTTATTAAGGTAGTTAAAGAGTACGTTATTTATATACCGTTGGTATATAGCCGGTCCATTAGTCAGTTTAAAAGGTAGTACTTTATATTTATATAATCCGTAGCGGGTCTAAAATGTAGTAAGATTTTTAGATTTAGGGTCTATTCTAATCTAGTAAAAGGCCTAGTGGATATTAAGCTTTATAAAGATCTTAGTCTTACTTATACGGGCTAGTGTTTCTTTAAATAAGGGTAGCGGATATCAGTCTTTGCGGGTTATATAATTTAGTTTATAGTAGTTAATGCAGAAACGGAGTCCACTATTAGGCTTTTTTGTAAAGAGAATAGGTATAGCAAAGGGGACTTGGCTAGGCTTAATAAAGCCCTTATTAAGGTTGTTAATAAAGTACTGCTTAGTAGCCTATAGTTTATTAGTAGATTGCTAGCAGAGGGGGCTATAGCTAAGGGTATTTTTTTTATCTGGCTTAATCTTAATCTTGTAGTTATACGGTTGGTAAGGCAGGAGTATGTTAGATACTGCCTTAAAGAATACGTCCTTAAATTCCTAGTATTGGTGGAGTAGTTTTTGTTCTACTAGCTCCTTATTTATAAGCTTACTTTCTCTACTAAGCTAGTTATAGGCTAGAGCTTCTTTATCTTTAATAATCTAATTAATTTTGTATAAGCTAGTTATAAAGATAACGGTGTTGGGCTATATTAAGTTCTGGTAGAATCCTATAGCGCTAATGCAGCAGATATTAACTGGTGGGAGGCCTATAGGTTTCTTTATAGACGTTCCGCGGACTGTATTTTACAGCTAAGGGTTTATAACCCTCCTTAGCTTCTATTCTATTTTCTATAAGTTATCTTTTCGGTTTATATATTTAGTATAGCGTCTAATATTCTTTGCTGTTCTTTATAGCTGTATAGGGCCTAAGCCAGCTGGCTTATTACTGACTTCCTGGGTTTTTAGTATTGGTGGCGCGATATTAGTAGTCTGGGGGCGGTGTAGTATGCGGACCCGTTGCAGATTAAGCTGTATATCTTTCTTAAAGGCCTGGTCTCTATGCATAGCATTGGCCTAGTAAACGGTGTCTACTTATAGCCGTATAAGGTTTTCTATTATAATGCTAATTTCTTTTATAAAGGAAGGGGTTAGGGGTAGGGTTTTAGGCTAGATAAGCTATCTGCTTTATATATTAAGCTGTAAGCCTAAATAGGCTAGCCATTTTCTTTTTAAAATTATATTATGGCTTTTTAGGTCCGTAATAAGTAAGGGGATGTTATACTGCCTTTGTCCGTTAATATGGAGGTAAATCCGCAAGATTATTGTAATAGGTGGCCCTATCCGTCTATTATACCCACAAATAGGAATTGGTTTGGGCAGTTCTTTAAGGGGTGTATTTAGAAAATTAGCTAGCTTTATAGTACACTAGGTGTCTATTAAGGCAAAGGTATTTACTCTAGAGTTAGCTAAAGCAGAGGTTAAAACTTAATATCTATTATAGAATAAAGTATAAGGGATAGTGTAGCTTTTTTTACTAACTAGCCGACCTAGATTAATATGTGATATATTAATCCCTTTTAACCCTAGAGAGGAGTCTTCCTCTAGGGTTCCTCTTTTTCCAACTTTATACTATTTTTCTAGATTAACAGAACCTCGCCCGCTTTTATATTTATTAGGTAATCCTTTATAATATAGCCCTTTTAGCCGTAAGAGAAGCAAGCTCCCTAATTGCTAAGGGCCTGTATATAGGGGTTACTATATGTAGGCCAAGCATTTGCTAGACCTATAGTAGGACTAGCTGCACGACTAGCTGCTAAATTAGCGGCGGGCTGTACGGCTGGTGCTATAGGGGTTGCAGGTCTTACTAGGGCGCTACGGCCCGTTCTAGTAGTACTTGTATTTTAGTTGGCAGAGCTTCTAGTCTTGTACCGCTTAGCATGTGCCTTAATTCAACGAAGGCCCTAGTTAATAGCTAGGCATTGGTCTATAAGTTTCTTAAGCGTCTATACGGTAGTATAAACTGGCAGTATATCGCGCTGTAGGTCTAGGGTAAGCTTGTTAAAGAGGTCTAGCATTAGATCTTTCTAGGGGATTTAAGCCTATTTGGCTAAGTATAGAAAGCGGATCTAAAAGGCTAAGAAGGTCTCTATTGTTTTTATATTTAGGCTTTAATAATTAAGCTAGGCGTTCTGTACTTTAAAGGGGTCCTTATAAATAGAAGATAGGTAGTTAATTATTTCTTCTTTGGAGAGGAAGGGATCTGCTAAGTCCTAGGCGTATCACGGACGTAGGTGTGTCTATACGTTACTGCCGGTACGGCCGAAGACGTATGCCATTTTAGCTTAGGCATTAGGAAAGTGGTCTATATTGACTTTAAGCTTGTCCTGCAGTTAAAGCTTCCAGTTATTAAATATAGGGTTGGTTCCATCTATAAGTAATAGGGGGTCTGCGACCTTCGTGGATTACAACAATACTAATGCTGTATATTAGGCTAGGGCCTTAAGGACTATAGCAAGCCTCTGGGTGTTTAATGACTTATTACTAGGCGTAGGGGTGTCTCTAGTTTTAAGCAGCTCTTAAAGCTGTTTAATTTTAGTATTGGCTGCTATAAGCTCTTCCTAGGGGGTCAAGACGGCGACTGTTTTACTATTAGAGGTATTTGCAGGTCCTGTAGCGGCTTTACTAGCTGCTGTGTTTCTTAGCATAGTGGTAGGAGTACTAGGTAATTTCTAGTATTTATTTATTTTCTAGGGTTCTAGTCTATACGTGTCCTATTTTTTAGGTTTCGCGTTTTATTTATGTTTTTTTAGTTCTGGTAATGTCCTTAGGGTCCTATTCTGTTTCCTTATTTTGTTTATAGTCTTGTAGATATATTTAAGTTTCTTTTTAGGAAAAGAGAGTGGTAACAAGCTTTAGATAATATTAGCAACTTAGTTAATCAAGGCATAAGTACAGCAAGAGGGTCGCGCAAGCCTATATAATTAGATTGTCTATAAACAAGCATCCAAAGCTAGAGAAAGGAAAGGGGAAGAACAGAAGCACCGCTTGAAGTTATGTACAATTCTCTAGTTACGTGACGGCACTTTGCCATCACGTAATGGCAATTTGCGGCAATCTGCGGCGATGTGCTAGCGCCGTAATATAAGTAAGCTAGCCACCTCAAAACCCCACTAAAAATTAGAAAATTTATACCTTAATATCTTAACAACCACTTAATAATAAATTCTAATAATTTAGATTTGGACTTTTATATACGCTTTATAGCTTCTATTAAAGTTATATAGTAATTAGTTTAGTGGTTTTTAAAATATAGTAACCTAGCTTTATTTTAGCCCCCAAATTATAATATTTTAAAAACCACTAAACTAATTACTATGCAACTTTAATAGAAGCTGCAATGCGTATATAAAAGTCCAAATTTAAATTATTAAAATTTATTATTAAGTGGTTGTTAAGATATTAAAGTATAAATTTCTAATTTTTAGTGGGGTTTTAAGGTGGCCAGCTTACTTATATAGCTAGCTTACTTACCGAATACGTTATAGCTAGCATTTACTCCTAAAAGTAGACGGATAGAGAATGGTACTCTATTACTTACTATTTAAAAACTATAGTAGATGCTAAGTTAAACTACCTAATTTATAATAAAGAAATGCTAGCTATTATCTCTAGCTTTTAGCACTAGCGAGCCTAGCTAGAAGGTACCCCTAAGTTTATCTATATAGTTTCTAATTATAAGGCCTTAGAATATTTTATAATAATAAAGGCCCTTATAGCCTAATTGTCACGAAGTTCAAATAGATAAGTTCATTGATAAAATGGGTTAATGGATTGATAATCTTGACTTAATTATTAATTGATGTCGATAATGTTGACCTAGGGCCCCTAGGGCTCTGAAGAGATTTACAATGCACGTGCCCCATGCACGTGACTCGTGCACGTGTCACACGCCTTAGAGAATATAGATTATCTAACACACCCCCTTAGCTTCGAGCTCTTTAAGGTCAAAGCTAACCACCTTCTCGTGCCCGTTAATGCGTCAATTGAACCATAATCTCATCTAAATCCTTCCTTCTCGCCCTAACTTTCTCCCTTAGGTCCTCCAGTTGCTTCTCCTCATCCAGCCGCTCCTTAATATCCACCATTCCGATCATATTAACGAAGCTTTGAAACCTCTGCTTGGGCAGGGCCTTCGTAAGTCCATCAGCGATCATCTCCTTCGTCGCTGTCCATTGAAATCGTACTCGTCTCATTGTCCTGACGTAGCCAGTGTCGATGGATGTCAACGTGTCGGAGCTTCGTGATCAGCTTTGCCGTGTCTTCCGTGATCAGTTGGAGCGTCTGCGTGTTGTCGCATTTGATAATCAAGGGCTCGTTCAGTTGCTTTAAATATACTACTAGTGAAGATAGCTTCTTTCGCTGTCTGAGATAGGGCTAACAACTCGGCTTCTATGCTCGACGTAGTCACCGTATCCTGCTTATTTGCTCTCCATGCGATCGGTCCTCTACCGTCTCTTCCGTCGTCTCGACCTTTGTCGCGTATTCCTTTGTCTCTCCCTCTACCGTTCGTTCCTTCCTTATCTCCTCCATAGTAGATTGCTCTGCTCCTTGTGCCATACAGGTACTGGAATACTCTGACATAGCATCGTAGAAGCTGCTTCTCTTAGTAGGGATATAGGACGGACTAGTAGGTTTGTATCGGGGGACGGACGCGTCAGACGGATTAATCGGTGATCGGTAGGGAGGAGTTCAGATTCTGCTATAGGAGTGTCTAGAAGACGCCCTCTGAGATCTATCTTATACTAGTTAGCTATCTTCTCAATATAGGCTTCCTAGGATAGCCACAGGAGCCTCTAGCTACGATTATGTAGCACGTGGATTCCTAGGAACCATTTTAGCTCGCTAAGGGTACTCATCTGGTATTCCTTGCTTAGCTCCTTAATTGCTTCTTGAGCTTTCTTCTCGTCTGTCTTTTGGTAGCAGAAGACAATATCGTTAACATAGAAGAAGACGACTATTCCACCTTTTAGTATAACACACGGCTCCTAAGGTACCTCTTTAAAACCCAATTCGTTTAACAAGCTCGTGAGATTCTTCTGCCATAACAGTGGTGATTATTATAGTCTATATAGGGCTTTTCTTAAGCGCAGTACTTTATCTGTCTTTCCTTTATTAAACCCTGGCGGTAGCTTTATATAGACGACCTCGTCAAGATCGCAATAGACAAACGCATTAACTATATCTATCTATATTGTCTCCAGGTCGAATTTTGCGGTGATCGCCATAAGGGTTTAGAAGGTTATACTAGCTAATGTAGTAGCTCTCGTAGGTAGGTCTCCTAGAGCCTATTAATTTCCGTATATGACTAAGCGTGCCTTGCATTTCTGGAGGAATCCATGCTTATCCGTCCTATAGACAAATATCTATATTAAGCTGAGGACCTACTATCCCTTTATATACTTCTTATCTGTTTCTTAAAACAACCTCATTTAATAATAGGATTAGAGGTAAGCTTATTAAGCCTCTTAGAACTAATCTTAAAAAGGGTGTGTATTAAGGTCCTTAATTAACTAAGGTAGCGGAGGTAAGTTCTTCCTATATAATCTAACATTACGTATTCTGCCTAATTTCAGCTTACTGTTATTAAGTCGACTATTAAGGTTAAACTTCCTTCCTGCTATAAAGGCGCCTTAATAGGCTAAGGTGATCCTTTTAGTAATAAAGTCTTCAAACCTATTATCACCGGCTTTCTTAAATAAGTCTTTAACCAAGTTATTAAACACCCCCTAAGTGTAAAACCTATCTCCTACTCAGTTAATAGTGTCCTAATTAGTATCTAACTTCGTAGGATACTCAACATAAAAGGCACATGGAGATTCTTCATCTTCTTCTATTAGAGGTGGCGTATAATATGCGTCTTTAAGAGCTCTTGCAAGCTCAAGATCTACTAACTTATTAAAGGTTTAAACTGGCTTATTAACGTCATCGTCTTCCTCTTAAATTAACGGTTTAAATACTTTATTATTATCTTCCAGAAGAACCTCGTTCTTAATTAAGGTCTTAGGGAGTTAAATCTTCTTAATCAGCGTATCTAATTCGGCGTATAGATCCTTTAAGATATCCGTTTACTTACCGTTAAAGAACGTCTTTTTATTAAAGATGATATCCCTAGTAGAGATAACGATACCTTTATGCGGGATCCAGATCCTGTAGATATTAGTAGAGTTATAGCCAATAAGGTAGCCGATATGGGCTCGCAAATCTAGCTTACTTAGTCTTTTCTTTTTTAGCTAGGCATCTGACGTTATCGCGTACGCCCTACAGCTATAGGCTTTTAGGTGCGCTAATTGTAGTTTTCTTAATCTCCCATTTGCTAAGTAGGTATGGAACCTTTTATATAGCGATTTCCATCCATTGCTTTCCCGTGGCGTTCGATCTTGAAGGTAGACTATATAGTTAACTATCTCATTCTATAGGTTATGTGGTAGATTGGCAGTAATTCTTATTACATATCCTTTCTTAATAATTACACCCCCTAAGCGTTCGGCGATACCGTTCTATACTTAGGTATATGGCGCTAAAGGCTTAAAGGTAATCCCTTGGGTCTGTAGCCATTTAAGGGTTCTCCTTCTCCCTAGCTCGTTGTCTAATCTAATAGTATTAACTTTAAGGTTATACCTCAGATGAATCCATTAGATGAAATCTTTAAGTACTTATAGTGTCTCCTTCTCTTTACTATGCGTTATTATAAAATACGGGAAGGTTCTTCCTAAGAAAGTGTTGTAGATAAACATAACTTATATAAATCCGGCATGCGCTTCCTTGAGATCAGTCTAGTCAATATAGAGGTCAAGACAAGGTTTATTAATATTCTGTTTTAAGAACCTTCGTAAGACCTAACGCTTAATTTTGGCGAGACTGCAGTGTTAATATTCCGTCGTCTTAGGGCCTTAAAGCTTAACTCCTAGGGCGTTAATACCTAAATAATAAAGGCTTATAGGTCCTGGATAACCTAGACGCAGATGCTATAGTTATGCATTACCTTTCGCATCTAGGCGAATGTCTCTTGACGATACTCTGCGCTTCTATTGGCGGCGTAGCAGTTGGCTTATATTAAACGCTAATAGACTTCCTGGTCGGATATATTTAATAGTCTATTATCCGTGACGTTCTTCTATTTAATATAGGATTGTATCGTCCTTCTAAACTAGAAGATTGTTGTTTCCTTTATTGTCCTAGAAGTACCCTTACTTTTAAAGTAGATGGAACAACACTAGATTTGTATTAAAGTCCGTATAAAAGGCAATGTTCTTAAGACATAAGATTCCCTTGCTCTTGTCTAGTTTTATAACTTAGATAGTAATATCGCCGTAACCTAGTATAGGCACTTCTAAGCTGCCGGCGGTAACGTATTTATGTCTTAGAGCTTTCCTAAAGTTGTAAAAATAAGAGAGATTATTAAAGATATATAGAGTGGTTCCTAAGTCAAGAATAGTTAATAGCTTTAGTAGATAGATTTAACCTATGTGATACAATTCTAGGAATATCATATTAGCTTCTCCCTTAATCTTAACTTCCTAGCTCTTGTCCTGTTATTATTAAGCCTTGTCTTTCTGTTCTTTAAGTCTAATCTTCGTAACTTAGTTAGTAAGATTCTTATTCTTTTCTACCTTCTTTAGCACCCTTTTAATGCGAGCATCTCCGATTATGACTCCTTCGGGTCTCTTGTCTTTAAATAAATACTAATAGTCTTAAAGGGAATGTCCTCGTTTCTCGCACGCCAAGCATACGGGTAGTAGCTTCTTGTGGGACGTCTCCTTGTCTACCAGTAACCTAGCTCTCTTTAAGCGTCTAGTATATGCTAAGGTTCCTTTCCCTGGACCTTTAGTAGTATTAGAGTGATCTATTATGGCTTGCTCTGCGAAGTCTGCATTAAAGGTACTCCCTCTTATAGTAGTATTGGCTTTCTTTAAGGGTATTCTAAGTCCTTCTTGCAGCTCCTTTGCTACTCTGCGGTATTTGGAAGATCTCAACTTCTAAAGGTTATTTGACTTAGTAGTGTACTTTACACAGTAAGTGTTGCTAAATGGTTAAATAACTTCTGCTAAATCTTGTAGCCAGATTCTATTGGACATTTAAGGGATCTTGTACTTCTCTCCTAGGGATATTATATGTTCCCATTAATCTAGCCACTGGTTTAATTTTAACAACTGTTTGAACCCTTTAAGGGCTTCCGTATATTAGTATTGTACCTTCTTCCTAATAAACGACGAGGTAGGTTCTGTGTTTTCCTTTAGCCAAGATAGCTACTCTTTAACTGTTAAGGAAGGGTTAAGCAGTAGCTTCTTTTAAATTAATACTATGGACGTGATCTAGGTGCGGATCTATTAAAGACAATCTTCCTATCTAAGGAAATACTTTATGTCCTAGTTATAGTATCGTCTGCTATTCTTATACGCTTTCTGTTAATTCGTCAAGAGCTATATATATAAGGTTGCATTCTCATTGAAATCTATGACCTTTAGAAGAGGTGGTTTTTCAAGTAGACCTTCTTAAGGTGCTTCTATGGCTGGGTCAACATAGGCCCAAATTTGCTAATCTATAAGGGCTTGTAGTTGCCAGATCCATTGCTCCCAGTCTTCTAGTTTATTGAGGATGATCGTGGTCGACGAACTCGATGTCGGTGGAGTCATTTTAACTGATAGGCAAAGGAGGATTTGAGATGGTATTTTTGTCGTCAGGATCGTCCTTATCATCAGGGTCGTCCTGTGACGATTGAGGTAGGATTTCTCGTGGAATCTCGTGGAATCTCGTGGAATCTCGTGGAAGGTTCGTGTCAGAATCGTCCTGCGACACTCAAGGTAGGATTTCTATTAGAGTCTGCGTCCTAACAATGAGGTATCAGAGTCTAACAATGAGGTAGAATTTCTTCAAATAATTAAGTAATGGCTAAATAGCTTCTTGAGTCGGCGGACCGGGCTTATAACTGTCACAAAGTTCAAATAGATGAGTTCATTGATGAAATGGGTTGATGGATTGATGATCTTGACTTGATCGTTAATTGATGTCGATGATGTTGACCTAGGGCCCCTAGGGCTCTGAAGAGATTTACAATGCACGTGCCCCATACACGTAACTCGTGCATGTGTCACACGCCTTAGAGAATACAGATTATCTAACACTAATAGGCGCGATATATGGACACCCTATCCTAGTTTAACTTCCTAATTAGGTATAAGCCAAACGCCATTAACTATGCGGACGCTCTTATAAGGCGCAATGTTATGGAACCCCACCGTAGGGGCCTCTATAGGAGAGCCCCGTGCTCTCGCGTACACCTTACGTACAGCTTATGTCAGCTACGCGTAGGTATATCACCTCCTTACGCCCTCGACCCTTATGATTGATTGCGTAACGTCTTATAGACTCCCTAAATATATACATTCTGTAGCCATTGCCCCCGTCTCGTAACATTACGTTGCGCCTTTTTTATTACTAACGCTTAGCCTACAACCAATTCTACGTCTTTATATGTAAGGGGAACTTGTAGACAGGGGGCTATAAGGACACGATTGTGGAACAAGATAGATTGGTAAGAGAGACAAATCCTTAAGGAGGTAAGGCCTCGAGGATCGTGGAGACTATATACTATGGGCACGTGCCTCCAGCATGTAACCAACGGCCATCCAAGGGGTGTCTGGGGGTTGTCCTAAGGGCAACCTAAGGTGACCTGCAATAATATCCCTTACATTGCCCCCCCCTTTCTTGCGGTTGGCCCCCGATCGCCATTACCTTGTAGTAAAGGGAGATTATAAGGGCTCGTCCTAGAAGGGGTTTGGAGAGATATTGGCATACCGCTATATATTATCTATCTATCTAACCCCTGCTTTGAACTCCTGAAAACCTTAATAAGGAAAAATATAACTGGAGAAAAGATATAAGGATTGCTAGGAGACCCATTAGAAGCCTACTAGAAGTATACTGGTAACTACCTAGGCTAACCCAAGGATTTTTATATAACTCTACTTCTAAGCCTTTATGTTGGTTTGTAATTAATCGTAAGTATTATAGGCAATTTAGTGTTCCTAATATAGTTCTATAGAACCTTTTGGTATAGGATTTAATATACAGGGCCTTAGCTTACCGTTGTCTTTAACTATTAAGATATAATCTATAATCCTTTCTCCTAATCCCCTACGTTACTAACGTATTGCTCCCGTATTTGCCCTTAGGCTGCTATATACAGTTAGGTAATTAATTAGTTAATTAAAGAGACTTGTCTCTTAAGATTTGGTGTATATGGTTTTAAATCTGGTGGTCCTATACTATATAATTGGTGTAGCTTTACTGCCTAGCAAACAGGAGACACTTCGCAATAGCGCCTATAGCTATTATGTGACTATTAAGAACGTTTATAACGTTGTTCTTTTAATATTATAGTATCGTTTAGGTATAATTTAACCTGTATATATCTTCAATTGACGTCTTAATTGCCTTCCCTGGCCGCGTGATTCGTTTTTATAAGGAAGTGATGGTTAAATGACTTATATATGTGTTTCCTTCCTTCTAAATAACGCTATTGTAACGGAGTTATATCGGCAAGGTTGTGGCTATTTACCAGAAGGGTATTAGACGGTAAAGTATAAGGACACCTTACTTATTAAGCTGTTCCTTTTCCTTAACACCTTACTTCCTATTATTAACCTTCGTCCAATTTTGGACGTATCTTTAATATATTATTAGGATTTTCTTCTTTTCTATTATTATTTTAGTATGCCTCTTTGTTCTCCTGCTAACTGCTCTTCTAAGCCAATTCCTTAGCGTATTCTGGCCCTACCGCTGTATATAGAACCTTAACCTCCGCTAACCCGCAACTGGTGCTGGTCCTACCTAAATAATTTTGCCTATACGTCCTTGAAAGACCAGAAGTCTGATAAGAGGATTCTAGAGGCTTGTAATAAAACGCACTGTATTAGATCCAATACCTTTAGTCCTTATAATTGATGCATGCGTACTAAAAGCGGTAATTATGTTAAAGTAAGTTTTTCTATTCTTAATAGATTTCCATTGCTAACTTTAAGCTTTAATAGCCTGGGCCTAAGTGGCGACGTTCCTTTAATGTTCTTAACTACTATATCGCCCGGGCTCTCTCTTATTCTAGTGTAAATGCTAAACGACTTGGTTAAATTTAAGACTATACTATAGCTATCTACACTGCCCATAATTCCTAGCAAGCCAGCTAGTAACGCCTTATGTAAGAGCAAGGTTGGTATACTAAGGATAGGGTAAGGAATAGGGGTGATAAAAAGAAGGTTGCTGTCTACTATAAGAAGGAGTTCGCGTATACGCGTTAAGTTTTGAAAGAGTATAATATAATATGGTATTAGGTAGGTTACCCTTTGGGTACCTAATGGATAGGTAACTAACAGTTGCTATAGTAAGGTCTTGGTGGTTCTAGACTATACCAGCCAGCCAACGTCTCTATTTATTCTGGGCTTAAGCGTGTCTTTATTAACTATAAGCTAACGCCGTAAGAGCTTTATTAGTATTGGTTTGGACCTAATATTAGTATTAAGCGTTTAAGGATCTCTGCCCTAGCTACACCTTATTGTCCTACCCCTGTTTTCATGCCTACTTATACCCCTACTAAGGGGTCTGGATTCTATTCTCGTCAGCTATTACTTAGTAGCCTAATGGATACTAATCCTGCTCCTAAGGATGAGGCATAGTAGCTTTTTAGATTAGGTATTTAGGATTTATTCTTGTATATAGTAGTAATTAAGAACCTTAATTAGGTACTTAGAAAGGCCTTAGAGGGCTTTTAGAAAGGGCTTAGAAGCCCTAGAAACAATGTTCCTAATATAGATTAATAAATGGGAATGTAATTCTAGCAAAATGCCCTATTAACTCTATGCTATGTACGTGAAAAGGCTAAGGACCTGTCCTGCCTTAGGCCGTAGCCCTAATCCTTATAGTTTCTGGAGCCTGTCTGTTCCATATCCAATTTGACCTATTTACTCTTTGGGGCCTTTTGCGGTCTACCACGAGCTTTCTTTATAGGTTGTAATAACACCGTAGTATTAGAGCGCTTTCTGTGATTTGTAGATTATAGACCTTGGTCCTAATATTCTTTTAGAATATCTTCGCAATATTTAAGGTGATCCTCTGGTTCCTATATAAAGTCCTTAGCGGGCTAGCCTAGCTATTTAACTTTATATTAAAGCTTGTTCTTAACAGACTTATAGCGTAGTATAGCTTTAACCTTGTACCGCTCGCCTACTACCTTAGGGTGTTTAATTGGGCCTAAACGGAAGTTCTTTTCTGGTAATAGTCTATACCATAGCTCTAGTAGGTTTATGTAAAACACTGGATGTATATAGGCTATAGATAGGGGTAGCTAGAGACAGTAGGCTAGCTTGCTAATTTATTCCTTGACTTGGAAGGGACCTAGGTATTTTATATTAAGCTTCTTTAATGGTTGACGGGTCTTAATATTTGTTAAATGTAATAGAACCTTATCGCCTACTCTAAAATGCTTGTTTTGGTGTTTGCGGTTGTACTAGAGTCTCTGCTACTTTTGGGCATCTTGTAGGCTCTGCTTCGCATGCTTCTATTACTCCTTTTATTCCTAGAGGTATTCTTGTACTCTCTAGTAGATATCCTTTAACTTCCTAGTGGGATCCCATAATTGATCATATGGCCTTAGCCAGTGATTACTAGGTACACCATTAAACCTAAATAGTTAAACGCCATAGGCAATCTGGATTGGTGTATACTTATATAATACATATTACTTTGAATTGCAAGCGTACTCTATATACGGAAGTAGCTCGCACTAGTTGTCTTGCTAGTAGTTTAAATATATTTGTAGGTAAGACTCTAGTTCCTAGTTCTAACGTTCTATTTGCCCGTCCGTTTGTGGATAGAAAGCTATACTATAATAGTGGTCTATCTTTAAATGAAAGCATAGATCCGACCAGTACTGGCTTATAAAGACACTGCCCCTATTAGTAATAATAGAGTGCGGCTAGTCTACTTTAAGAAAGTATTTCTCCTTAATTAGGCTGGTAAGCGCTTATATATTAATTGTCTTGTTAACGGGAAGGTATTGGACGTACTTTAAAAACCTATTAATAAGTATAAGGACCGAATTGTATGTTTGTCCTTAGCCATCTTTAGATAGTGGGAGATCCGTAATAAAGTCTATAGCGTAATGTTGCTATGGCTTACTAGCGGGGGGAACTGATTTAAGTAGACCCTATAGCTTGTGCCTATAGATCTTATATACTTAATACTTCTTATAATGGCTAATATACTCCTTTGCTTCCTGCTTAAGCTTTAGCCAATAGTATTTGCGCTAAAGTAATTCTACTATTTTAGCTTGACTATAGTGGCCGCCTAGAGGATCGTCGTGATTCCTTATAAGGATCTTCTATTATAGATTTGCTTTATATGGCACCCAAACCTTACCATTTCTACGCAGTAGGCCTATTGGGTCCAGTTCCCAATTTTAGCGCCTTATAGCTTCCTTTCCGTCACGTTTCCGGTCTACTTCCGCATTAAAGATGGCATAGGAAGCGTCCCTCTATTGCACCTTATGGATAAGATCCGTTAACCTTTTGGATAGTTCCTAGATGAAAGCTGTTTCGTCTTATACTGCTCTAAGTACAAGACTTGATAGTACCATAAATCTTGCAACTCTTTAATGCGCGTGCGTCAGGAAGGCCGCTATAAGGTTAAAGTCCTTTGGTTATTATAGGGCTCTAAGTTCCAATTACTCTATAGCTTTGCTTTTGGCTTAAGGGGATAGCTTAGTAATTAGAGGTAGCGTATTACTAGGTTCTAAAGTTATATTAGGGACGTCCTGTCTAGGTATATTCGGACCCTTATTGGCCACAAACCGGGTACTAGCTAGAACGTTAGTAGAAGCTAATAGGGTTTATACCGCCTAAGACTTAGTATATAGAGCTGTGGGTGCTTAAGTATCCTACACCCGGAGCTTGTTCTACAATATAGGGAGTAAAATATCTATTATCTATTTTCCTTCTCCTGTTTTAAAGCCTTTGGCATAGTCTGGCCGTCGTAACGGTCTATTAGTAGGGTTGTTCTCCCCTAGCTTATATTTAATCTTAAAATTAAATTGCGTAAGCTCCTCTACCTATCTAGCTTATTAAGGTATAAGCTCCTTTATAGTTATAAAGTAGCGTAGATTGTGATAATCTAAGAGTATATAAGTGGTATGGCTTACGTGCTTAAGGTAATATTGCCACTATTTAAAGTAGTTAACTATAGCCAGCAGTTTCTTATTGTGGGTATAATACCTAACTTTAGGCCCCTAGAATTTTCTACTGTAGAATACTACTAGTCTTTAGTAGAGCTAGGTAGCGTCTAGATCCCTATTAGGTTATAGTAGGATACCAGCAAGGGCAAAATTCAATGCATTAGTAATTATTATTAATGGCTAATCTGGGTTAAAATGCCGCAGCAATAGAGCTTCTGTGAACTTTACTTGTAGTTCCTAGAAGGCATTCTAAACCTTTCCGGGCTATAACCATGGTTTATACTATTTAGTTAGTCCCTTCTTGGTTTTCTTCCTTCCCGCCTTTAAGCTTTTTGCTCCTTAGGCTGGGTCTTAAAAAGCTTCCGCAATATAGTTAAATAGGTGTCGGGCGACGTCTAAGTAGTCATAGATAAAGTGCCTATAAAAATTAGCAAAGCCTAGGAATACTTAAATATCCCAGTAGCTCTCTAGCTCCGGCCACTCTTGGATTATTTGTACCCATACTAGGTCTATAACTACGCCTATAGGCGTTATAATATAACCTAGGAACTCGACCTGCTTGGTATTAAAGGTATACTTTAACGCCTTAGTATAGAGGCCCTAATTATCCAAACGTTTTAGCACTTGGTGGATATGTTACTTATACTAATTCTCGTCTTCTAAGTAGATTAGGATGTTATCTAAATAGATAATATATATACGGTTAACTAGTCCCCCTAAGGCTCTATAAATGTACAATTGGAATGTTGCAGGCGCATTAGCTAGCCCAAAAGGCATCACTATATACTCAAAGTGGCCGTATTGGGTCTTAAAAGCGGTCTTCCACTTATCCCCTTCTTTAATACAGAGCTTATAATAGGCGTCTTATAGATCCAGCTTTATAAAGATCTTTGCCCTAGATAGTTAATCTAGCATTTTACTAACTAGTGGTAGTAGGTAATGGTTCTTAATTGTGACTTTATTAAGACTGTAATAGTCTATATATAGCCTTATAGTTCTATCTGGTTTTGGGATAAAGAGGATTGGTGCGCCTACTGGTGACTTACTGGGCCGGATCCATCCCTTTTCCTATGCACTATTAAGGTATTCCCGCAGGATCTTAAGCTCTTTATGAGAGAGGTTATAAATAGGAAGGTTTAGGGGTTATTTACCCTCTTCTAGATTAATTACATGATCGTATTCTAAGTTCTACGCTATAATTTTAGCTCACCTACCCAAGAATACCCTTAGTAAGTCCCTTAGGCCTAATGGAATATTTAACAGATTAAGGTCGCGTTTATCCTCTGTATTGTTATTAGGTAGGTCCCGGAGCTCCTTTAGGACGCTTACGGGTAGCGTCGCGCGCTATAGTGGTTGTTTGTATATAGTTGCTACCGTACGTTGAACCGTTTTATGCGGTAGCTAGTGGAGGGTAGGGAACTCTTTAACGCAGCGTTTAAGGTGCCGTAGTATATTCTCTATATATTGCTTGAGCCAGAGTAACCCGTGGTGGTGGAAGTATCTTGTAAGATCTTTAAGATCGCCGCCTCCCTATAGTGTCTCCGTGACCTGTCCGGCAGCTCCCCATGGGGTCTCTGTTATAGAGGGGTTATTACCTATACTAGGCTCTATACCCATCTTACTATAGAATAGGGGTTCGATCCGATACTCCTTTAGGTATAGAGCGTATACTATTTTACCTAGAGCTATATCTTCTAGGATGTCTTTTAAGCTTGCTAGTAATATACGCCCTTCCAATTCTTTATTATTCCACTATTTAAAGGCTCCTGTCTTAAAGCGTATCTTAGGGTCTGCTTTTATAAGCTAAGGGTATCCAAGAATAAGGTTATAGCCTTTAAAGTCAGCCGCCCAGAAGGGTTGCGGGCCGACCACCTTGGTGTGGTTGTGCATGTTAGCCACTAACACTGTAAGCTTATAGGCACTGTATAGTTTGATCTAATGCTTATCTAGGAACCCTATAATAGGTTTCTGCCACCTTAGCGACGGGATAAGCTTATGCTCTTTTACCAAATTGTATTGTATGAGATTGATTTTGGCGCCGCTGTTATACAGTGCTTAGAACTAACGTATCTCGCCCATAGGGAGTACCATTTCCAGCTTGATAGCAATACGGAGAGTCTCTCCTTCTATATCTTGCCCTAGTTATAGCCGGGAGAGGTCCGCGACTAGGGCTTTTCTTTTTTTGGATTATTAGTGCGGTTGTTGCCCTGCTTGTTTTTCCAATTAGGTTTACCTCTGGAGAAGTTTTCTCTTAACCTTTTAGAGTGTTCCCGTAAGGGTGCTAGACGGGTGTTGGGTTGGCCCTAGGAGTCTTTCCCATTGCTTAAGGTCCCTAACTTTAACCCTTCCAAATTTCTTTTTAAGAACGGCTTCTTTAAAGTTTAGGTCTGCCCTATATTGCTACTAGAGTACCCGCGCTTCTGGTAACCCCCTGGCTTCCTGCTAGAAGAGGTCTAGTTCCTTACCGTATCTTTAGCGTTTAGAACTGCTCGTTTAAAATCCGTATATGCGGTAATCCGCGGTAGGGCTCCTACGCGCTTTATTTTGTCACGAATTGCTGGCTTAATTCTAGCCTAGATAAATTTAATCTTCTTCTTCTTGTGGATGCTACCGTCCTCGTTTTTAAAGGGCTCTAGATCTATTAGTTAAGTACGAGTTTCTATAAAGTTTATAAACTAGCGGAAATTGTGGTGGTTGAGCTGTATCCCATTCCAGAATAGTTTTGTATGATTATATTATATAACATGCGGATCTTAAGTCCACTTCTTTAGGAAGGTTTGCAGCTACGGCTATAAGGTAATTTGCTCTTTATTAAGCTAATTAAATATAATCTGGTTTAGTAATTAGTCTTTAATCTTGCTAATAATCTAGCGTGTATACTCTTTGGTATTATCTTGTATTATTAGCATCTTAAAGAAGTTGTCTACCTTATAAACCCAATTATCCAGCTGTTGGGCGTTGGGTCTATAATGGAGTTCTAGGCTGTTAGAGGCCTTAGCTAATTAGTCTATATCCTTTTTTTATTTATAGCGTAGATAACTCTCTAAGTCTTCTATACTTCCTTGGGTAGATACTAGGTAGCCCCTAAAAAGCCCTTGGCCTTAGCTAGGTTATAAAAGAGTTTGTCTAGCCTAGATTAATCCCTGCTAGATCTAGATTTGCCCTTAGAGGGTTCTAATATATTTACTAGTGGCCTCCTCCTATATGGCTTCTGAGAGCCTTGCGACAGCTTCCTAATATCCATCTTAAAGGATATTGGTATGGGGCTCTTAACTTTCCGAACTTGGGCCTAGGGAAGCTCCAGCTATAGAAGTAGTGTTAGTACTGTGGAAGGGTATGGTGTCCCTCAGATAGGAAGTCACAATGCTGTTAGTTAGTTAGTCTGTCTGTCTGTCGGTCGGTCGGTCGGTCGGTCGGTTATAATTAGTCAAAAGTAATCAGTAAAGCAGTCTGTAAGAAAGGAAAGAAAAGAATGTATTCCGGTAGGTTCGTGATCTCTAAGAAGGAGGGAAGCCAAAGGCTCAATATATACAGGAAAATGCCAAGACACTAAGCATGGGACATTTTACCCCACCACGGTACTAGTAACTGGTGTAGGCTTTCTAATAAGGCTTGGGTTTTGAGTTAGTGTTTAGGTTAGGTTACTAAAAGGGGTAGGCCCACTTGGCTTATAAGCAGTCTATACGCCGCCACTATACTAATTATGGGCTAATAGTCTTCTAGGAGGGTTCCAGTTGGATCCCTAATTAGACATATTAGTGTATTCCTCTGGCATTTCTAGTTTAGGGGAAGATCTTGGAGTTGCTTCTAGCGCTTAATCTTCTAATTAGCCTAGGTAGGGCTGGAGGGGTTCTAGTTGCTTTCCGGCAGCGTTGTGACCGTTATAGAGGGTATCTGCGTTTTCCTCCGCGTTATTAGTAACCGTAGGTATGCGAAAGTCTTTAAGCTCCTAGCGCATCTGGGTGTTGGGGCTTATTTGGCCGTCTTGCCTAGAGGTTTATATTGTCGCAATCTCTTACTGTTAGAGGGACCTTCCTGCCTTAGCGCAACGGCTTTCTATAAGGTATTCGTGGAGTTTCCATTTAGGTTGTCGCGAGATTTTTAAGGGAGGATGGTAGGTATAAACAAAAATGTAAATAATCTGGTTTTTAAAGCCAGCTGCCCTTCTAAAAAGAGTAGGAAGGATTTGAATGTGAGGGGAACTTATAGACAGGGGGCTATAAGGACACGATTGTGGAACAAGATAGATTGGTAAGAGAGATGAATCCTTAAGGAGGTAAGGCCTTGAGGATCGTGGAGACTATATACTACGGGCACGTGCCTCCGGCACGTAACTAATGGCCATCCGAGGGGTGTCCGGGGGTTGTCCTAAGGGCAACCTAAGGTGACCTGCAATAATATCCCTTACATTATAATACTACAGGCGCTGCCAGAAGCAGCGTGTCTCCCACCTTGTACTTCTAAAGAACTGATAATAGTAAGACAAAATTCCTTACTAGCTATTATGTTAAACTTAAAAAACAATCCAATACCTATATTGAACCCACGACGCCAATTAATCCTAGGAGGATTTAATTTACTAACTATAGCCTTAACCCCTAAAGGGAAGCCTAGTGGCTTAAAAGACTATAATAACCTTAATAAGGTAGACATTAATAATATCTTATCCTTTATTAACTATATAACTACGGACAAATAAGCCGAAGGGCTACTACCTATTAAGATCGAGATATAAGACGCCGAGACTTTTTTTAAAAATAGTAGCATGAGAACCTAATAAATACTACCACCTTTTATAGAACTACCATCTAAAGCTTATATAAGCTGAGATGCGTGCTGCCTAAGATTATAATATTATCTAAGACTTATAAGCTTATAAGGCGCTCGCTAATAATATGCGCTAAGAGATTAAAGATAACCTTTACGTGTCTAAACGCGACATCTAACAATTAAAGAAGGCCGAGATTACACTTATTGCTATAGTTACAGCAAGAGAGGGTATAATTAAATACCTATAATCTTAGCTTAATAAGCACATTTATAATAATACCAGACACCCCTCTACCGCATATAATGCTACCTAAGTCTTTATGCCCTCGGCAACCTTACCTACCCAAACTGCTACTATAGGGTCTAATATACGCTACCCTAACCCCCTAATCTTCCAGGGTGACCGCAAGAAATACAGCCACTGGAAGATATAAGTTTATAAGAAACTAACCTAAAGCGCCTGCCTTTTCCCCATAGAAGATGCTAAGATTAGCTATATTATTGGGCGAATAAAGGGTATCCCGTTTAATAGGCTCTTTGCTTAATAGGAGACTAGCAGTCCCTAGAAGTGGTAGTTTTACTAGGAATCCCTTAAGGACCTTAACTAAATATACCGCAACTATAACCTAGTGGCCACTAGTTAAGCTAAACTATGTGCCCTAAAAATAAGTCCCACTAAATTATTTAATGAGTTCTATGTTAAATTCTAGGAATATACTAGAGTTTTTACCTAAGACAATGCCAAAGACTAGGAAGATCTTTTTAAAAAAGTTACTTATCGCCTTAGTTACGCAGCCGCTAGTCACAACTATAATAATGTTTATAATATGGTAGCAGCCCTACGGAAGATTAAACGACAGCTGAATTAGATTGCTACTGCAAATCCCTACCTAAAGACCTCCCTATAGAAGCCCTCTAGACCTACCAAACCACTAACGCCTACTACCCTAAGTAATACTACTGGTCCTAATATTGACCTCTCTATACCAACCTTCCCGTAGAAGCTATTAGATGGAGAACGCAAGCTACTCTAGAAGCTAAAGCATTGCTATAGATGCCGTTAAGAAGGCTGTTATAGCTATAGCCCAAACTGCCTAATGGCTAGGTTTAGTGGCTGCCGCCTAATACCTAACCTAGTACCTTAAACACCAAATATGTTGCTATATATCACTACTATATAAGACAAAGACGCAGCAATAGCGGTAGAGTTAGATACGGAAACGGAAAATGCTAAGTCCTAGCCCTAAGTTATAGGCTAGGACGCCTTAATAATAAGGGGATCTATATATCAGCCTGCTTAATAGATAACTTAGTAAAGATAAATAAACGGAAACAGATAGTTTTACCTATAATAGGAATTACTACCAAAAAATAATATAAAAGCTGTTCTATAATTGATTGCGGAGCTACTAATAAATTTGTAAATACCTAATTTATATATACTTATAACCTACCTACCTTATCCTTTACTAAAGCCCGCGCCCTATAACTCGCTAATAGTAGTTATACTGTATAGAAGATTACCTATATGGCATAACTCTACCTAGATATAAATGGGCACCAGAAAGAGCTCTAGGCCTATATTACACTACTTGCTAACTACCCTATTATCCTTAGAATAAACTAGCTCGAATAATACAACCTCACCATTAACTGGAAAAAGAGAGAAGTAACCTTTAACTTTAAATACTATAGAGAAACTTGTCTAGGGTATAACCTAGCCACCTCTACCTACTCCTTAGGATATTAACTTAAGGAACCTATTATTACCCTACCCACAACTAACTGCTATTATGTAAGTGCCGCGGCCTTCTACCGTATAGTATGTAGGAAAGACTGGACCGTTACTATAGCCTCCTAATTACGACTATATAAGCTTAATAAAGAATAGGACTACGTCCTCTATAGTAATAGGATAGATATAGTTAACCTCCTAGAAAATAATGCCCCCGTAGAACTCTACGGACTTTTACCTTTAGACTTTAAGAAGTTTATAAAGCTTAAAAAAGGACTTACTAATAAGGAACTCCGCAAGCTCCTCCCTAAGAGGTACTATGACTTTATTAACATGTGCTTATAAAAGAGCGCAGATACACTCCCCCCATATTAACCTAATAACTATGCTATTAATACTAAATAAGGAAAAACGCTATTTTATAAGAGACCCTATCTAATGTTAAAAGACGAACTTCTAATTGTTAAAAAGTATATTAACAAGCACCTTAACAAAGGGTTTATTCGTCCTAGCATATCCCTAGCAGCCGCCCCTATCCTCCTTGCTAAGAAGCTAGGAGGAGGTATTTAATTCTATATTAACTATAGAGGACTTAATACTATTATAATTAAGAACTAATACCCTGTACTGCTTATACGTGAGACTCTTAAGCGGCTTAGCTAAGCTAAAATCTATACCAAGCTAAAATCTATACCAAGCTAAAATCTATACCAAGCTCAACATCATTGCCGCCTTTAACCGCCTCCGAATACGGGAAAGTAATAAATGGAAAACCATATTCGCATTGCGCTTTGGCCAGTTTAAATATACCGTTATGCCCTTTGGCGTATATAATGGCCCAGGTAGCTTCCAAAGCTATATTAATAACGCCTTATAGGACTACCTTAACGACTTCTGCTCTGCGTACCTGAATAATATACTTATTTATAGCGACGACCCTTTTAAGTATACCAAGTACGTTTGAAAAGTCCTATAGCGCCTTAGGGACGTAGGACTTTATATTAACTTAAAGAAGTGCGAATTCTTAGTTACAGAAGTAAAATACCTTAGACTAATTATTACTATTAAGGGTGTCCGTATGGACCCCAAGAAGGTACGTATAATTACTAAATAGCAAACCCCTAATTGCATTAAGGACGTATAAGCCTTCCTTAGTTTCGCTAACTTCTATTAAAGGTTTATATACAACTTCTTAGGTATTATAGCACCACTTATAACAATAATGCGAACAAAAGGCCTTTCTATAAAAGGAAGAAAAATATATCTATATTTTACCTAGATGCCTAAATACAAGAAGGCGTTCTAAGACCTTAAAGATACTTTTACTAAAGCACCTATCTTAGCTTATTTTATACTAGGACAACAACTCTATTTTAAAACTAACTCCTTAGACTATGTTAACGCAGGCGTCCTCTCCCAAATAGGCAATAACGGCCTCCTCTACCTAGTTGCATTCTACTTGTCTAAGCTTATACCATAAAAATATAACTATAAGATCTATAATAAAGAACTCCTTACTATTATATAAGCGTTTAAGGAATTCCGATTGGAACTCTTCTTAGTAGAACCTAACTAGCTAACTAAAGTCCTTACGGACCATTACAACCTTAAATACTTTATAACTATAAAATAGCTAAACTGACGCTAAGTACGCTGGAACGAGTTCCTCTCTAGTTTTAACTTTAAAATTATATATAGGCTAGGAGTATAAGGTACTAAGCCTAATAGCCTAATACGCCGCTTGCAAGATCTTCCTTAGTCTAAAGATGACCCCTATAACTAGTTCCAATAACAGACAATCCTAAAAGTACGAAATTTGGCCCTAGGTATACTACCTATAATAGAGCCAACTGTACCTTAGCTTTATATAACAAAACTAGAGTTACCTCCCAAAATTAACGAGCTTATTACTATGGTATATAATACCTCTATTAACCTATTACTATACTAACTTATTGCCGCAAAGACTACTGGCACCTATATAATGCCTACTAACCTCTAAAGCTTAGGCTAGATTAATATAGCAGCCTTAGAAGTAAAAGAGAACAGGCTCTATTATAGAGGCCGCCTATTCATTCCTAACTTAGAAAATTTATAACGGCAACTAATCTAAATAGCCTACAACCTCCAATTAAGCGGCTACCTAGGTAAAGAAGGAACCTATAAGCTTCTTAGCCGATACTACTTCTGGCCTAAAATAATAGACTTAGTTAAACGCTTTATAGGCGCCTACTACGGTTATAAGCGCGCTAAGGCCTTTAATATAAAGTACTAAGGACTACTATATCCTCTACCAGTACCTATATAATGATGGGTAGATATTACTATTGATTTTGTTGTTAACCTACCACCCTACAAATAATGGGGCCGTACCTATAAGAATATCCTTATAATAATATGCCGACTTATAAAAGAGCGCCACTACGTCCTAACCAAAGGCGTAGCCGTTAGTGATATTACTAACGCCTTTCTCCGTAAAGTCTACTAATTACATGGGTTCCCTGACTTAATTACGTCTAACTAAGGCATACAGTTTAACTCCAATGTATGGAGACAAATCTGCTAACGCCTTAGCATCTTTATTAAGATATCTATATCCTTCTACCACAAAACTACTAGATAACCGGAAAACGCTAATGCTAGCATAAAAGCGTACCTACGATAGGTAGTTGTCTATAGTTAAGATAACTGGGTAGATTACCTTCTACTAGGTAAATTCGCAGCAAATAACTACGTCTTAACTACTATAGGACTTACACCATTCTTTATAAATAAGGGTTATTACCCCTAATCTAGTATAGAGCTACCAGAACCTATTAAAAAGAAATTGCTATATAGAAAACGCCTTAAGATGCTACTTGCTAACTAGTATGCAGACCGCATAAAAAATCTACTTAACTACTGTAAGGGAGAAATGGCCTGGGCTTAAGCAAAGCAGGCCTACTTCGCTGACTATTATAGAACGCCACCACCAGAGATGCGTGTTGGCAACTAGGTATAGCTAGATGCACGTAATATCTCTACGTAGAGGCCTATAAAGTTATTTAATTATAAGAACCTTGGCCCCTACCTAATTAAACAAGTTATTAATAGGGGAGCCGCATATAAGCTAGAGCTCCCGCCTACCCTAGCCACCTACGGGATATGGCCCGTGTTTTACCTATAGCTACTATACCTTTACCAGCCTAATCCCCTACTAGGATAGATATAGCCTAAACCCCTACCAGTACTAATCTAAGATAAGAATAAAGACGAGAACCATAAGGAATAGACTATTAAATAAATTATTAACTCTAAATACTTTGGCAAAGGTAGAGGACGGCGGCTCTACTATAGAGCTATCTATATAGGATTCGACATAGATTAGCTAGAATGGCAACTATGGGAAGACTTTAAAAATACAAAGGACCTAATTAGCGATTTTTACCACGCAACCCTATAGAAACTGGGCCTAAGCAGAGATTTTGTACCTAATCCTCTATAGGAGCCCTTATAGAGTTAAACCGTTGTATATTACCACGTAAGGGCAAATTGCCGTTAGATTGCCGTAGATTGCCATTATATAATGGCAAAATGCGATTACGTGACCGGAATATTAATAAGATGTCTAGGAACTTTAACTAGCGGTTAAAGTTGTCTAATTGGTTAGATTCTTAGGTGCCAAGCCTTATTATATAACATTATTTTAAGCCCTTAGCGATACCCCCTTACTTTTCCTTCTCTATATCTTAAATGTCCCTTCTACATGTATATAGCAACCACAGCGTCGCCGGAGCTCCGCCTCTATAAGAGGGGGGGTAGTGTTACGGAACCCTACCGTAGGGGCCTCCATAGGAGAGCCCCGTGCTCTCGCGTATACCTCGCGTATAGCTTACGTCAGCTACGCGTAGGTATATCACCTCCTTACGCCCTCGACCCTTACGATCGATCGCGCAATGTCTTGTAGACTCCCCGAATACATATATTCTATAGCTATTGCCCCCGTCCCGTGACACGTAAACAGGATATAGATAACTAGATAGCTGCGAAAATCTTATTATAAACCTAGGCGCTACTATAACTAGAACACCTTAACCCCTAAATACAGGCAGAACTAAATATAGACTTTTTAGATGCCAAGATATATCTTATTAACTTTATAAAACTTAACCTTATTAATAAACTACTATAAGTAAACTATACGGCCCCTTCTTTATAGGAGTACTATAAAAAGACAAAGGATATTACTAGCCTATGGTCCCTTAAAAATAGACTACTTAAGTATAAGGAACAGCTAGTAGTAGCTAAGAAATAGAACTTACGGACCTAGCTTATTATAGAAGCGTATTCTTAGGTCTCTACAGCCTACCCTAGAAAAAATAAGACCTGTAAAATTATTGGCGACTATTACTACTAGCCTAAAATAGTTATGGATATTAATTACTATATACAAAACTGTAACAACTGCCATAGGTCTATAATTCTACGAGAAAAGACCCTAAGACTATTAAAACTACTTCTAATACTAGAGCGCCCCTAATAGTATATCTCTATAGATTTCTATAAGCTACCTATAGATTGTAACGGATATAATATAGCTATGATTATAGTTAACCGCTTTAGTAAGCGCCCGTTCTTAATTCCCTATTATAAAAATATTAATGCTAAAGAAGCGGCCTAACTATATATCTACTATATCTACTGCATTTACGGACTACTAGATACTATTATATCTAATTATAGGCCGTAATTTATATTAGCCTTCTAGAGCGAGTTTATTTGGATTTTAGGTATTAGGCTAAAGCTTTTTACGGTATACTACCCCCAAATAGATAGCTAGATGGAGATTATAAACTAGTATTTAGACTAGAGACTCCAACTCTTTATTAACTACTTTTAGGATAATTGGGCCGAACTACTACCTCTAATAGACTACGCCCAAGCTACTCTGCCCTATAACTCTATATGATTTGCACCTATCTAGCTAGAGATAGGGTACTTACCCTATATAAGCTTTAACTGGAAAAGAACGGAAGGGCCACAAACTATACGCGAAAAACTACCTTATAAGGAAGTTTAGCATTACGCTAAACGCTTAAAAGAAGCCTAGAAAGTAGCCCATATAAACCTAAAAAAAGGCCCAGAAAATTAATAGAATAGTAGGTAAATAAGTATAGGCGCGAGCCTAACTTTATTATAGGCGATATAGTCTAGGTTATAATAAAGAACTAGAAGACAGAACGGCCTAGCTATAAGCTTAACTATTAGATGGCAGGACCGTATAAGATCCTTAAGAAAATAGGCAACTTATATAAAGTAAAGCTCCTGGATTTAATTAAGGTCTACCCTAAATTCTTACTGGATAAGCTATAGAAAGCCATAAATAACCTATTACCTGGATAAAAGAACGAACCTCCCCTACTAATTTAAGTTAATAGCGGCAATAAATGGGGAATTAAAGAAATACTAGCCTATAAGCTAGTAAAGAGAACACTAAAGTACTATGTTAGTTAAAAAGGCTATAACCTAGATCCTACCTAGTACCCTATATAGAACTTTATTAGCAGTCCCTATAAGCTTTAAGAATTCTATAGCCGTTACCCTAATAAACTAGAACCTCTAAAGTACCTATACAAGTAAATAGAGTGCTAGTATAGTAAAGACGATAATCTACTAAAAGAATATAAAGATAATAATACCCTATAGGTATAATACGGACATATAAAGCCTAAAGGCAGGCTTTATTAAAGGGGGGGGGTAATATTATGGCTCTGGCAGAACTTGGCAGAACTTGCGGTTACGTAACTAGAGGACCGCATAAAAGAACCCTACTTTAACCGGCACTGCTCTTCTTCTTTTTCCCTTTCTCTAGCTTTAGATTCTTGTTTATAGACAATCTAATTATACAGGCTTATATGCGTCCTTCTTGCTATACTTATGCCTTGATTAACTAAGTCGCTAACACTCTATATATGTGACTTATATATATAACCTACGCCTTTAAAGAATATAGATTATCTAACACACCCCTTTAGCTTTAAGCTCTTTAAGGTTAAAGCTAACCACCTTCTTGTATCTGTTAATGAGTTAATTAAACCATAATCTTATTTAAATCCTTCCGTCTTGCTCTAATATTATCCCTTAGGTCCTCTAATTGCTTTTCCTTAGCTAGCCGTTCCTTAATATCTACTATTCCGATTATATTAATAAAGCTTTAAAACCTCTGCCTAGGTAGGGCCTTTGTAAGTCTATTAGCAATTATCTCCTTTATTGCTGTTTATTAAAATAGTACTTATCTTGTTGCGTATTCCTAATATAGCTAGTGTTAATAGATATTAACGTATTAAAGCTTTGTAATTAGCTTTACTATATCTTTTATAATTAATTAGAGTGTCTAGGTATTATCGCAATTAATAATTAAGGGCTTATTTAGCCTTAACATTATTGCTTTAAATAGCCTGCTAATAAAGATAGCCTCTTTTACTATCTATAATAAGGCTAACAACTTAGCTTTTGTGGTTAACGTTATAACCATACCCTACTTATTTGCTCTCTAGGCGATTAGTCCCCTAAATAGCTTTGTAATATATCCTTATAAGCTCTTTCTATTAATAGAGTTATCTATAAACAATACATTGCTAGCATAAATAAATAATTGCGCTTTACTTCTACCGTCTCTTCTATTATCTTATCCTTTATTACATATTCCTTTATCTCTCCCTCCGTTCGTTTCTTTCTTATCTCCTTTATAGTAGATTGCTCTACTCATTATACCATATAGGTACTAGATTACTCTATCTACTACTTAATAGTGCTCTTAGCTTGGGTTCTAATTAAACCTTACTAGCTATAATACTACAAAAGTAATATCTAGATGTGTTGTAGTGGCTATATAGAGTACTAAACCTATTTTTTTTAATATAGTATTGTAAAAGCTAGTAGGGATATTGGACGGACTAATAGGTCTATATTAGGAGATAGACACATTAGATAGATTAATTGGTAATTAGTAGAGAGGAGTTCTAATTATAGTATAGGAGCGTCTAAAAGACGCCCTTTAAGATCTATCTTATATTAGTTAGCTATTTTCTTAATATAGGCTTCCTAGGATAGCTCTAGGATCCTCTAGCTATAATTGCGTAGTATATAGATTTCTAGGAACCATTTTAGCTCGCTAAGAGTACTTATCTAATATTTCTTACTTAGCTCCTTAATTGCTTCTTAAGCTTTCTTCTTATCTATTTTTAGTAGTAGAAGATAATATTATTAATATAGAAGAAGATAACTATTTTACCTTTTAGCATAACACACGGCTCCTAGGGTGCCTCTTTAAAACCTAATTCTATTAGCGAGCTCGTAAGATTCTTCTACTATAATAGTGGTAATTATTATATTCCGTAAAGGGCTTTTCTTAAGCGTAGTACTTTATCTTTCTTTCCGTTATTAAATCCTAGTGGTAGCTTTATATAGACAACTTTATTAAGATTATAATGGACAAACGTATTAACTATATCTATCTATATCATCTCTAGGTTAAATTTTATAGTAATTGCTATAAGGGTTTAGAAGGTTATACTAGCTAATATAGTAGCTCTTATAGGTAGGTCTCCTGGAGCCTATTAATTTCCGTATACTATTAAGCATACCTCATATTTCTAAAGGAATCTATACTTATCTGTCTTATAGACAAATACCTATATTAAGCTAAGGATCTGCTGTCCCTTTATATACTTTTTATCTATTTCTTAAAATGACCTCATTTAATAATGGGATTAGAGGTGGGCTTATTAAGCCTTTTAGAACTAATCTTAAAAAGGATATATATTAAGGTCCTTAATTAACTAAGGTAGAGGAGGTAAGTTCTTTCTATATAGTCTAATATTACGTATTCTGCCTAATTTTAGCTTACTATTATTAAGTTAACTGTTAAGGTTAAACTTCCTTCCTGCTAAGAAGGCGCTATAATAGGCTAAAGTAATCCTTTTAGTAATAACGTCTTTAAATATATTATTGCAGGCTTCCTTAAATAAGTCTTTAACTAAGGTATTAAATACCTCCTAAGTATAAAACCCGTCTCCTATTTGTTAAATAATATCTTAATTAGTATCTTATATATCTAACTTTATAGAATACTTAACGTAAAAGGTATATAGAGATTCTTCATCTTCTTTCGTTAGAGGTGGCGTATAATATGTATCTTTCAGAGCTCTTACAAGCTTAAGATCTACTAATTTATTAAAGGTTTAAACTGGTTTATTATTAACGTCGTCGTTTTCCTTTTAAATTAACGGTTTAAATACTTCTTTATCGTCTTCTAGAAGAACCTTATTCTTAGTTAGGGTATTAGGGAGTTAAATCTTCTTAATTAGTATATGTAACTTAGCGTATAGATCCTTTAAGATATCTATTTACTTGCCGTTAAAGAACATCTTTTTATTAAAGATAACGTCCCTAGTAGAGATAATAATACCCTTATATAGGATCTAGATCCTATAGATATTGGTAGAGTTATAGCTAACAAGGTAGCTAATATAGGCTCGCGGATTTAGCTTACTTAGCCTTTTCTTCTTTAGTTAGGCATCTAACGTTATCGCGTACGCCCTATAGCCGTAGGCTTTTAGGTGCGCTAGTTGTAGTTTTCTTAATCTTCTATTAGCTAGAAAGGTATAGAACCTCTTATATAGCGATTTTCATTTATTACTTTCCCGTAGCGTTTGATCTTAAAAGTAAACTATATAGTTAACTATCTCGTTCTATAGATTATATAGTAGATTAGCAGCAATTTTTATTACACGTGCTCTCTTAATAATTATACCCCCTAAGCATTTAGCGGTACTATTTTAAGCTTAGGTATATAGTGCTAAAGGCTTAAATATAATCCCTTAGGCGTTACGGACGCTTTAAGTACAATGTTATGACTACTTAGAGAGGAGTTGGAAGAAGCTAGTTGGTTAATATAAATACGGTCTAGGATGGAGCTAGTGGAACTATGTGATGAGGAATAGTAGCCGAAGTTATATAATGTGATCTGTGTGATCTGTGTGATCTGTGTGATCTATAGGGTCTGTAATAGAGTAGATAAAGTAGATAGAGTAAACAGAGTAAAGACTTTCTTAGGAGTATAGTTGTGTATTTAAAGGGCTATAGTTCCTACCTAGATAGTTCCTTTTTTTATAGTGAATCTGAGAATATAATTAGAGTTAATCTATTGGGTAACTACTCCACTAGTTATTATCTGTTTGTTATATTGTTAACTTTCTATTTACCTATATAACCTAGCCTAATAATAAGCCCACCGTGGTATTCCCCACAAGGCTTTGTTATACATTTACTACCCAGTTATAGTATTAATAAAGTCAAACAATATACCACCAAAAGCACCAGTTATGACGCTATCTATGGTAGCTATAACCTTAGGGTTAGGGACTGACACTAGTATAAAAGATATAGATTCGCAGCTTATTACGGTAGGTTAGTTATAGGAAATAGTTAATTAAATAACTGATAACGATTAAATACTTAAAGAAAGACTTAATAAAATTAGGGCGGCGAAGGTTAAGCTACTGTCTATTAAATGATTCTTAGGAAAGAAGTTAAAGCTTAAAGGATTCCTTATGCAAATGCACTTTAAGGTTATATAGGAGGGAGTAAAGTTAGCAATACCTATAGACTAAGTAGCGTATATAGGATTGTTCCTAACTGGAAAAGCACTTAAGTAGTTTAAACCTTACCTTACCAAAATCCAACTAAACGGAATAACAGCTACTAACTAAGAAGTATGGTATATATTTGCTAACTAGAAGGGGTTCTTAGAAAGGTTAATATAGGTATTTAGAGACCTAAAAGCAATAACTACTATAGAGAGGAAGCTTTAAAACTTGGTATAACGCACTTTAGTAATTAAGTATATAACATAGTTTTAGACACTTATAATATAGGTTAAGTAGAATAATAAGGCGCTTATAGTATAGTATAAATAGGGACTTAAGGCTAAAGTCTAGGATATAATTATCCTAATGGAAGATGCGGAAACTCTAAGGGAGTTAATAGATTAGTTAATTAAGATTAATAATAGGATCTATTAAAGGGAACAAGCTAAGAAAGGGCAAGATAGAGTTCTATAGTTGTATAAGGCGCAGAGTACGCAATAATAGATATAGAGTTATAAATTATAGAATAGCAAACTAGAGCTAATAGACCTAAGCGGTACTAAAGAATCTAAGAGATAAAATAAGAAACTATAGAAACCTAGAGATTAAGGATTAAGTAATTATAGGACTAAGGAGTAAAGGCTAAACTAGGGATCTTAGTAGTAGAGGACGTTTAGGCGGACTCCCTAATAAGAAGAATGGTTTAAAGAAGGGGCTGCATAAATTACGGAAAATAAGGTCACTATGCTAGAAACTATAGAAGAGGTTAGAATAACTATGTAGTAAAAGGAACTAAGTAAGGAGAACTAGGACTAGTAATAAGAAGGTTATGAAGTATAAGGGAATATTCTATTAAGTATTTTGCGTTTTGTTATAATAACGCATACTAAATTTATAAGGACGCTAAGTATGACGTAAGCTATTAGCTATAAAAGCCAAAGTTAAGAGGACTTAAAGGAACTAGAGAGTTAGATAAAGAATAAAATTAACTCTATAAGCTGGATTAAAATATTACAGTAATATGCGGATAAAGATTAGTAATAATAATAATGGAGTTAAAGTACTTATTAATTAATAGCAATGAGAAAGATAAAGAGGCTAACTAGGGGCGCTTAAACCTTAATAATGTAATAGAAATAGAGACTAAGACCACTATAAAACGCGGTTTAGTAACGGGTATTATAATACCATTAAATACGACATCTATTGCTTTATAAGATAGAAGGAGCAATATCTAAAGATAATTAAGTAAGTAGATAACTACTAGTGCTAGCTTACTACTTAATAAAGGCAACAGGCCACAGGCTTAAGATTCTTAAAGTGAGATAAGATATACCTAAAACCCTATAATGGATGAAAACTAATAGGAAAGGGTATTAGCTTAGTTTAAAGATAAACAAATAAGTACAGGACGACAATTTCTAGGGAGCCAAGATTTTAAAGAATGAATAAGGTCTATAATAATTCCAGGTAAATATAGTATTTAGCCTAAAGGTCAAAAGTTTAATATAGTAATTAAGAAGTAAGAGGACTTTAAAGATCCTTTTAGAAGAAGAAAACTAAAAGAAAGTATAAATAAGTTTAGACAATAAATTATTATATAGTAAGAATAGAAGCTAGACCAAAGATTAATTATGCTAGGACGTATAAAGGACAGAGCACTGGTATAAAAAGTTACTAATAGGCCGAGGGTAGGAATACTAAGAGCTAAGTAGTTAAATAACCTAAAATAAGAAGAGGACCTAGGGGTTCTAACTAAGTTTGCTAAATAACACACTAAGGGTTGCAATAATGTAGTAATAAATAGATACTTCCTTATAAATAGACTGTATACACTTATAGAGCTATACTAAAAGTAGTACTAGCAGTACGGAAATGATGAGTGGGAGGATTTCTGTATGTGGTTAGATAAGAAGGTTATACTAAATTAAGCTATATTAGAGAAATTAATGAGCTATATTAAAGGAGCGTTGATTATAATATTAAAGAACCTTAAAGAACAGGCCGTAGACTAGAGAGAGACGATATAGGTATTGGTACTAGTAAATAATATAGTAACGTTTAGATTAGTATGGGATAGGTTTAAACTTAAAAGTGAAGATAAGCTATAAGTTGACCCAAAGCACCTAGCATATTATATATTGGTATGGATCGCATATATGGATAATATATATAATATGCATAGAATACTTAAGGATAAATATTGTAAGTATCTAATAAGAATATATTAGATAACTAAAGAAAGGTAATATAGGAACGATAAGTATGTATATAGTTAGCACCTAGTAGAAGTTTAAAAGCTAGGGGACTTAATACTTTAATTAGGAAGATTTCTTACGGAAGAATGCCTAGATGGATAATAGTGGTGGGAGTGCCTAGAGAATACTTGTCTGTAGTATATGGAAGATAAAAAATAAACTAAGTATTGGCTATAGAAGGACTAAGTATAGTTAAAGCCTAATAGTTAGTAGTTGGGAAAAGTAGAGGCCTATAGGACTAGAGGGGACTAGTAGTAAAGCCTTAGACCCTTAAAGGAATTATAGAAAGATACCTAAACCTAAGAGTTAGTTAGTAAGATTAAAAGTTTAAAGCGTTAGTAGATAGTGGAGTAATAAGAAACTATATATTCCTAGCAGCAGTTAAAAGGATAGGGTTACTATATAGATAGAAGAAACACCTATACTTATTAATAATAATTTTAGGAGATCTTATAGCCTATAGAGAAGGTATTATTAATCTTAAAATAGGACCTATTAAGTTAACTATTAAAGGAAGACTAGTTAAGATGTCTTTTAATATTCTACCGTTGGGAAAGGATAAGGCGATACTAGGAATGCCTTAGTTACAGAAATACAATTTAAAAATTAATTAGGTTATAGGTTAGGTTAATATTAGAGATATATAATAACGCAAAGTGTAATAATAGACTAAGATAGTATGGTATTAAGTTAGAGTAATGTATAAAGAGACTAAGCAAGGCTTAAGATATATATTAAAAAGATACCATAAGTATGGTAAAAAGTTATGGAGCCCAGAAAGTAAAAAGCTATTAGAATATATAGTATGGGACTATAAGATAGAATTAGAACTAGGAATAAGTCTAAAGTTCTTTCTAATCTATAAGCTTACTAAAACTAAGTTAGTAGCGCTTAAGGAGTTTATCTAGGAGAACTTATAAAAGGGATATATTAGACCGTTATAGTTATTAGCAGGATATTTAGTATTATTTATACCTAAGAAAAACGGAAAGCTTAGGATGTGTATTAACTATAGATAGTTAAATAGCATTATAAGAAAGGATAGATATCCTTTACCCTTAATTAGCGAAATCTAAGATAGGATAGGCAATGCGTAAATCTTTACGAAAATAGATCTAAGATAGGTGTACTATTAGATTAGGATTAAGGAAGGAGATAAGTAGAAGGCAGCCTTTAGGTTAAAGGAAGGACTATATAAGCCGTTAGTTATATAGTTTGGACTTATAAATGCACTAGTAATGTTCTAAAAATAAATTAATAGTGTATTAGGAGAATATATCGATAAGTTTGTTATAGTATACCTTAATATTATTATTATCTACTTAATAAGTAAGTAGGAATATAGAGAATATATTAAGTAGGTCTTAAAGAGACTACAAGAAGAAAAGATGCTAGTAGTAATTAAGAAATGCGAGTTCTTTACCTAGAAGACCGATTTCGTTAGATTTATTATTAAGCTAGGTAAGATTAGCATGGACCTAAAGAAAGTAGAAGCTATAGTGAGTTGGTAGGAACTAGAGAATATTATATAGTTAAAATTGTTCCTAAGATTTTGTAACTATTATAGGAGGTTTATCGTATAATGGTTAAAGAATATAGAGCTATTTATAAGACTTATAAAAAAGGAAGAACTATAGATATGGGGTAATAAATAGAGGAAACTGTTTTAAGAACTTAAGAAGCTATTTACCTAAGAACTGATTCTTAAAATTTACTAACTATAGTTAGACACGGTTGTAAAAATAGATGTATTAGACTTCGCGTTAGGAGTATATCTACTATAAAGGCATTAAGACGCATAGCATCTAGCAGCGTACTATAGTTAAAAGATGACGCTAGTAGAACTAAACTATGATATTTATAATAAGGAATTGCTAGGCATAGTAGCAGCGCTTAAGGAGTGGAGAGCATTCTTGCAAGGTATAGAGAAACTATTTATAGTTAAAATGGACTATAAGAACCTAATAGGATTCCTAATAATAAAGGAGTTAAACTGACGATAAGTTAGATAGGCTAAAATGCTTATAAAATATTACTTTAAAATTTAATATACTAAGGGTACTAAAAATGCAAGAGCAGACGCACTTAGTTAAAAGATAAAGTTATAAAATAAAGAAAAGTCATTAGGGACAATATTATGTAAAGATAAGGATGGATTGATTAGGTATAATTATCCTAAGGTTGCAGCAACTAGAGAAAAAAGAACCTATAAGATACTAGAGAGTGTATAGTTATAAAGGATTTAAGAAGTATAGGATAAAGATCTAGAGTTAGAACAGTATAAGTATTAAAAGGCTATATATATGCTAAAGATAATAGCGAAGGAATTTGTAGAGGAATTTTATAAGGGAATAACTTAAGGATATAATGGAGCTATAGGCTTAGTATTAAGACTTTAGGAGGAGTATATTATTTAAGGAATTTAGGGACTAATAAGATAAGTTATAAAGGAATATCTAAATTGCCAGAGAAATAAACTAATAAGGCATAAGCTGTATAGAGGGCTATAACCTATTAAGATACCAGAAAGACTATAGGAGGTTATATTATAGGACTTTATTATAAAGTTACCAAAGTTAAAAGATCCTATTACTGGATAAGAGTATAATATAATCTTAGTGATAGTGGACAAGTTAACTAAGTAGGGCTACTTTATAGCGTGTATAGAAGAAATATTAGTAGAAGATATAGCTAAAATCTATATTAAAGAAGTGTCATAAGACATAGAGCACTAATAAAGATTATATTGGATAGAGATCTAAGATTTATAGTAGCATTTTAGGAGGTATTCCTAGCTAAATAAAGGGTTTAAGTAGTAATGTTACTAGCATATTACCTACAAACAGATGGATAAATAGAAAGACTGAATTAAATATTAAAGCAGTACTTAAGGTATTACATTAATCACGCATAAAATAATTAGGTATCGTTATTACTAGTTATATAGTTTGTGTATAATGCTATACTATAGGAAGGAATAGGCATGTTACCTTTTAAGGCAAACTATGGATATAAGTTAAGATTATTATTATTACTATAATAAGTGAAAAAGATAAGTAGTATAGCTAAAGAAAGAATAGAGAATCTGTTACGGAGTAAGTATAAGCGGTAATAATATATAGCGAGGTAGATATTATTAAGCTATATATATAAACTGTGTAATAAAGTTAAGATGTTGTATAAGGAAAGAAGGTAAGAAAATAGGAGGGAAGGGGTATATATTATTAACTTGGTTGCTTAGTTAATATATACATAGGGCAGAATAGGCTTTAGGTTATAGTCCTAGCGGAACTTAGCGGAATGTGGCGGAATATAGTAGAGAACGGCAAACTGCTGTAGATTGCCGTCACGTAATGGCAAATTGCCTTGGATTGCCGTTATGTGTCTTAATTAACTAAGTTATTAATATGGAGGTTGAGACGGTAGAAATAGATAGATGTGTGTAAGGTGTTACAGAGGTGTCCTATAACAGTACCCCCCCTTTAAACTTAAGCTTCTGTAAGATGGGGCTGTGGTAGTTCTAGGTAGAGTTTGTAAAAGTTTTTTGTGGCTTATATAAGTCCTATAGAGTTAACAGGTTCCTATAAGGGCTTAGTAAAGCCTCTCTATTTTATAAGGTATATATATTTACGTTTCTGTTTGTTGTACTTAATGTTATTAACTCTTTTAATAAGGTACTTATCCTCGCCATCCACTTTAATTAGTGGGGGAGGGTCTTAGATCTGTCTAGGTAGGGCGTCCAATATGGGGGCGGCAGGGCGGAGGACTGACGTATAGAATATAGGGTGGATTTTAACTGTATTAGGGAGCTTCAGTCGGTAGGCATAAGGAGAGACAACTTTTTTAACCTTATAAGGGCCGGCGTTCTTCCAATTAAGTTTCTTAGTAGGTTATTTTGTGTTTAGATTTCTTATGTCTAGCCAAATAAAGTTACTAATTTAGTAAGCTAGTGCTAGGGTTCGGTTCTTATTTGCTACAGCTTTATAGACAGACTGGGCCTATATTATTTTATTAGTAAGGAACTCCTATAGTTCTTTTATCTTCTTTATAAATTTGTTTGCTTCTATAACTTATAAAGCTTAATAAGCTAGGTAAGGAATATTACTAAAGGGTTTAAAACCCATTTGTGGGTGCTGGCCGTAGTTGGCCAAAAATAGGGAGACCTTTATAGTTTCCAAGACGGAGTTATTTGCTATAAACTTAGCGAATATAAGCCAGTCTATCCAGTCGTCCTATAGATATGACGTATATATCCGAATGTATTGTTCTATTATAGCATTTGCACGTTCTATTTAACCATCCATTTCTGGGTGGTATGCTGTAGATAACAGTGCTTTAATGTAGAGTTAGGTAGTTAGTTCTTTCTAGAATATAGAGATAAACTGTCTGCCTCTATTAGAGACAATTATTTTAGGGAGTCTATGGAGTTTCTATATATAATTTAGGAACAGTTAGGCGACGGCAGGCGTTAATATATTAGGATAGGCAATTAAGTGTCTTATTTTAGATAGTCGGTCTATAACTACTATAATATTTATACAGCCTTTACTTAAGGGGAGACCAATAATAAAGTTAATTAAGATGTCCTTCCATCTTTGGTCTGGAATAGGTAGTGGCTTTAGAAAGCCGTTGTATGTCTTATACAAAGCTTTAGCTTGTCGGCAGGTGTAGCAGCTAGAGACATACCTTTGTGTTATATTATGCATGTTTAGCCAGTAGTACTCCCATTAGAGTAGTTCTAGGGTTTTTCCTTGGCCTGGGTGGCTGGCTACTAGTAGGTTATATACGTGTTTAAGGAGCTTAAGCTTAAGTTTATCGTAATTAGGGATAACTAGGCGGTTCTAGTAGTACAAGCGGTCTCTGTGAGCTTTATATTTACTTAAAGAGATCTTTTTAGAGCGTCTAACGCTATCTTAAATTAGCTTAAGTGTCTCTTAGATAAACTTGTTATTTGGGTATTTATTAATTATAATCTGTTTAATTAATTAATTAGTCATTTTAAGGACGTGTATTATAAGGTCTTTAGCTAGGGGATTAAATAATTTAGGACAAAGTAGGGTTTAATTGCGGTAGGCGCGTACTTCTTTCTATACTATTATGTCTTATAAACGTCAAGTTAGGGTATTAGGTTTTTAACCTTAAACGCCTAAGCGGTATATAATTGAGAATTAGAATTGGGACAGATATTCTAACCAGTGGGCTTAATAGTGGCTTAGCTGTTTTGTAGCTATAAAGTACTATAGGTTCTTATAATCGCTAAGAACCTTAATTGGGAATCTGGCTCCTTCTAGTTCTGGTTGCCATTGCTTAAAGCATCTGATAATAGCTAGCAATTCTTTATTATAGATCTCATAATTGTATTTGGCTAGGCTTAGTTGTTTTGAAAAGTATGCTATAGGGTGTAATACTCCTTTTTTATTATATTGAGACAGAATACCTCTAGTAATATAATCAGATAAGTTAGCTTCTATAATACTTATTCGGTCTAGGTCAAAGTGTTAAAGTATAGGTGCAGTGGTAAATATAACCTTTAGATAAGTAAAGGCCTTCTTATATTCCTTACTAAAGATAAAGGCTTTATCCTTTTGGGTTAAGGCTATAAGGGGTAAGACTAAGGTAGAGAAGTTATTAATAAACTATTAGTAGAAGTTGGCGAAGCCTATAAAGGCCCTTATATCCTTAACATTCTTAGGTTTTTACCAGTTTACAATTGCTTTAACTTTTTTAGGGTCCATTTATATGCTATCTATAGAAATAATAAGTCTAAGGTATAGAACTTCTGTTTTATAGAATTTGCATTTATCTATATCTAATTATAGGCCGGCTCCGCGCAAGGCTTACAGAACTAGTTTAATATATTTTTAATATTTAGCCAGACTATTGCTGTATATCAAGATATTGTTAATATAAGCAGTACAAAAGACGTCCAGGTACAGATGTAGGGTGTTATTTACAAAGTGTTAAAATGAACTTGGGGTGTAACGGAACCTTATAGCAAGAACTACGGTGGGTCCTATTATTGGGCTGGGTATGTAGGTAAGAACAAATTAACAACTTAACAATAACTGGTGGAGTGGTTGCCTAATAGATTAACTCCAATTATATTCTAAGATTCACTATAAGGAGAGAACTATCTACGGTAGGGACTGAGGTCCTTTAAATACATAACCGTACTCCTAAGAAACCCTCTCTTGTATATAAGGTACGTGTTATACATATTATACGCAGGCGTACACTACGTACACTTTATACACTATATATAATATTATGTGACTCGCTTACCATTCCTTATTATATAGTTCCACCGGATCCATCCTAGACTATGCCTATATTAACCAACTAGCTTCCTGCAACTCTTCCCCAAGTAGTTGTAATATTGTACTTAAAGCGTCCGTAATACTATCTCCCTCCTCTTTATCTTTGTCCTTAAAGATTCCTAATATCTTCAAGTTATCTACTAGAGGTATAATATCTGTTTAATTAGTCTGGTTAATATCCTTGCTTATTATACCTAAAGCTTCTTCTTCTTCGCAAGCGCAACGCTGTGCTTATACTATGGCTGCCATACTATCACTTAGTGAGATAATATCGTCTCTATATTCTTATTATGCGAAAGCAGGGTTAACGTATATTGTAATAGCAAGTCCCTCATCTTAACAACCCTTGTCTTACTCAAAATGCACTAAAGCAAACGTTTAATCGTCCTATAATATTTACTCTGTTTCTAACGCTAAGTGTACGCGTCCTATAACTCTTAATAGTCTTTAAGTTCCCTAAGTAACTTATTATAGGGTCTTATATTTAATCTACCGCTATAAAGCTTAAGTTTAAGTTGGCCGCCACGCGCGCCAAACTCTACCATTCTGCTAAAGAGACCGCTTAGGCCTTTAAGGCTTAACGTCGCTCCTTTAAGTCTTAGCAGATTTCGTTCGCTCAGTTAACCCATCTTAAGAAGGTTTATAAGAAGGTTTATTCTAAGGAGTAGAAACTTATTTAATAGGGTCTTAATAAGCTAGGTAATAAAAGGACTAGCTCTCCTCCTATAAGGGAAATAACTCCAAGTAGCTCAGCAATTGCTCCTCTTAGGTCCCCCTTAGGTAACTCGTTTTTTGGCAATCCTTCCTTATTAATATTGCCTAACCTATTTTCTTTTAATACTTCTTTACCTTTCCTATAGCGTTCTCTAGGTTGCTTAGTGGTTTTTAGGTAGTCTTACTGTAGCCTATCTACTTTACTTTATACTATGTTTTGTTATCTACGTCCTTGTAACTAATGACCTTTAAAACTTGCCATTTGTCTTCCTCTTGTCCTCTATACGTGTCTGCCTTATAGACTGGTGGCTTAATATTCCCGTATACTGGCTCTAGCATTATAATATGCTGTATAGGGTAAATCTTCATTTTGGCTGGTAGGTTTAACTTATATATAACCAATGAAATTCTTTACGCAATTTTAAAAGGTCCTAGTCTAATATAGTCTAACTTCTTGCTTAGTCGTCAACTCTTAAAATTTTTATATAGTAGCTATACTTTATCTCCCTCCTTAAGATCTGGTCCCTTAGATCTCTTAGTATTATAGTACCTTTTTATTCATTCTTATACTAGTTTAGCTGTTTCTGTAAGGTCTATATAAAGATTCATTAATATCTCCATTCTTTATTTAGCTGTGCTACTCATCTTTCTTACTTAATATGGTGATAACGATGTTCTTAGTTTATATCTATAATTCGCCTTAAATGGTAATGTCCCTATTCCTTCTTATGGTGTTGCGTTGTATGCAAACTATATAACTAGTAATAACAATACCCAATTATTCTATATATAATTAACATAATGCCTTAGATACTGTTTTAGTGTCTAGTTTAGTCTTTCCATTTATCCGTCCGTCTGTAGATAATATACTGTGGATATTACTGCGCGAACCCCTTATTCTGCTAGAAATACTTCCTAAAATACTACTATAAATCTTAGATCTCTATCTAATATAATCTTATCTAATACTCTATATCTTATAAACACTTCCTTTATATAGATTCTAGCGATATCTTCTACTAATATCTCTTTAGTGTATGCTATAAAGTATCCCCACTTTATTAGCTTATCTACTATTACTAAAATCGCGTTATAATCTTGTCCTATAATAGGATCTCTTGACTTTGGTAACTTAATAATAAAGTCCTATAATATAACTTCCTATAGTCTTCCTGGTATCTTAACAGGTTATAGCCCTCTATACGGCTTATACCTTGTTGGTTTATTTCTTTAGCAATCTAAATATTTCTTTATAACTTGTCTTACTAGTCCCTAGATTTTTTAAATAATATACTCCTCCTAAAGTCTTAATACTAAGCCTATGGCTCTATTATATCCTTATGTTATTCCCTTATAGAATTCCTTAATAAATTCTTCTATAATAGACTTAGGCATATACGTTGCTTTTCTGTTTTTGTACTACTTTAAGTCTAGATCCTCTGCCTATACTTTTTAGATCTTCTATGTCTAATTACTCTTTAGTGATTTATAGATCTGACTTTCCTCAGTTATTATAATCTTTAGGTAATTATACCTAATTAATCTATTTTAATCCTTTCGCAATAAAGCTCCTAATAGCTTTTTATTACTTTATAGTTCAGCCTTTCTACTTAAAGCGTCTGCTTATGTATTATCTGTACCCTTAGTATACTAAATTTTAAAATAGTATTCTGTAAGCATTTCTGCCCATCTAACCTGTCTTTGGTTGAGTTCCTTTGTTATTAGGAATCCTATAAGGTTTTTATAGTCCGTTTTAACCATAAATAGTTTCTCTATACCTTATAAGAATGCTCTCTATTCCTTAAGTGCTATAACTATACCTAACAACTCCTTGTTATAGATGTTATAGTTTAACTCTAGTGGTGTTATTTTCTAACTATAGTATACTACTGGATGCTATGCGTCCTAATGCTTCTATAGCAAATATGCTCCTAGTGCAAAGTCTAATATATCTGTCTTAACAACCGTTTCTAACTTTGGTTAATAGATCTTAAGGATTAGTTCTTAGGTAAACAGCTCTTTAAGTTCTTAAAATAGCCTCTTCTATTTACTACCCCAAACCTACAGTTCCTCCTTCTTTGTTAGTCTTATAAATAGCTTAATACTTTTTAACCATTATGCTATAAACCTCCTGTAGTAGTTACAAAACCCTAAGAACGATTTTAACTGCGTAACGTTCTCTAGTTTGTGCTAACTTACTATAGCTTTAACTTTCTTTAGGTCTATACTAATCTTTCTTAGTTTAATAATAAATCCTACAAAATTGGTTTTTCTTGTAAAGAACTTATATTTCTTAATTGCTACTAGTATCTGTTCTTCCTATAGTCTTTTTAAGACCTATTTAATGTGTTCTCTATATTCTTCCTTATTCTCTAAGTAGATAATAATATTATTAAGGTATGCTATAATAAACTTATCTAGGTGTTCTCCTAATACACTATTAATTTACTTCTGGAACGTTACTAGTGCGTTTATAAGCCCGAATTGTATAACTAATGGTTTATATAGTCCTTCCTTTAACCTAAAGGCTGTCTTCTATTTGTTACCTTCCTTAATCCTAATCTAATGGTATGCCTACCTTAGATCTATCTTTATAAAGATCTTTGCATTGCCTATCCTATCTTGGATTTTGCTAATTAAGGGTAAAGAATACCTATCCTTCCTAGTAATGCTGTTTAACTGTCTATAGTCTATACATATTCTAAGTTTTCCGTTTTTCCTTAGGATAAATAGTACTGGATATTCTGCTAATAACTATAACGGTCTAATATATCCCTTATATAAGTTCTTTTGGATAAACTCCTTAAGCGCTACTAACTCCGTTTTAGTAAGCTTGTAGATTAGAAAGAACTTTGGACTTATTCCCTCTTTTAATTCTATCTTATAGTCCCATGCTGTATGCTCTAATAGCTTTTCACTTTCTAGTGACTATAACTTTTTGCCATACTTATAGTATCTCTTTAGTATATGACTTAAGCCTTACTTAGTCTCTTTATATATCGCTCTGACTTGGTACTATACTAACTTGGTTTACTATCGCACTTTATGCCATTAAGTATCCTTAATATTAACCTAACCTGTAACCTAATTAATCTTTAGATTATACTTCTATAACTAAGGCATTCCTAGTATTGCCTTGTCCTATTTTAACGGTAGAATATTAAAAGACATTCTAACTGGTCTTCCTTTAATAGTTAACTAAATAGGTCCTATTTTAAGATTAATAATGCCTTCTCTATAGGCTATCTAATCTCCTAAAATTGTTATAAGTGGATATAGGTGTTCCTTTTGTCTATATAGTAACCCTATCCTTTCTACTGCTTTTGGTAATATATGGTTCCTAATTGCTCTACTATCTACTAATGCTTCAAACTATTGATCTTGCTATTTAGCTTATAAATTTAGGTATTAACCTTAACTTTCTTTAAGGGTCTAAGGCTCTAATACTAGTTCCCTTTAATTCTATGCGCCTCCCCTTTTCCTAACTATTGGCTGCTAGATCCTGTCTGTACTTAGTCTAACTTAGGCTAATACTTAGTTTATTTCTTTTCCTCTATATGCTATAGATAAGTGTTCTCTAGGCACTTTTACCACTATTATCTATCTAGGCATTCTTCCGTAAGGAATCTTTTTAGTTAAAGTGTTAAGTCTCCCTAACCTTATACTTCTACTGGGTGCTATTTATATATATACTTGGTGTTCCTAAACTGCTTTTCCTCTGGTGCCTAATATATCCTTACTAGGTACTTCTAGTTCTTATCTTTTAGTGCTCTATATATATTGCACGTGTTATCCATATAAGCTATCTATAATAGTATATAATGCGCTGCATGTTTTAGGTTAACTCTTAGTTTATCTTTATTCTTAAGTTTAAACCTATACCTAGTTAACCTAACTACTAGTATTTCTGCTATAGGTACTAAGATTTATTGCTTACTTCTCTAGTCCCTAGATCCTTCTTCTAGGTTCCTTAATATTATAATTAATACTCCTTTAATGTAACTTATGCGTTTTTCTGTAATGGGTTAGTCTTAAATAACTTTTTTGTCTAGCTATATATAAAAGTCTTCCTATTTGTTGTTATGTCGTTGCCTATACTACTTTCCGTATAACTAGTTTAGTGTGTATAGTTTATCTATTAGAAAGTACCTTGTTATTACTGCATTATAATATCCTTTAGTATGTCTTTCTTTAAACCTAGTTAGAATATTTAAATCCTCTTCTTGTTCTAGTTTATCTAACTATTTTGCCCTAGGTGTCCCTATACTTAGCCTATTAGTAACTCTTTATATAGGTGCTCTGTCCCTTATATAACCTAGTATAGCTAACCTCTTATCTAGCTTTTGCTCTTGCTATATAATAATTCTTATCCTAAACTTATCTATAGTTTCTTGTTTTCTGCGTCTTGCAGCTAGATCTTTATAGTTGTCTTGCTTTTTAATCCTAGTATTAACTATTTAATCTTCTGGCTAAATACTATGTTTACCTAGGATTACTAATATTCTTATTTATTCCCTAAACTTATAGTTCTTAAACTTGTGTCCTATACTTATTTATTTATTACTAAACTAAGTTACTACTCTTTCCCATCGGTTTTCGTCCGTTGTAGGTTCTTAGGTATGTCTTATCTTATCTTAAAAATCTTAAGCTTCTTATATCTCTTCTTAAGAATCTTAAGCCTGTGGCCTTTTGCCTTTATTAAGTAATAAGCTAGCACTAGCAGTTATCTACTTGCTTAGTTTCTTCTAAATATTACTCCTATTATCTTATAAAGCGATGGAAATTGTATCTAATAGTGTTATAATATCCGTTACTAAACCTTGTTTTGTAATGGTTTTAGTTTCTACTTCTATTTTAACTTCTCTAAGGTCTGCATGCTTTTAGTAAGCTGCCTTTATTGCCTTATTGTTGGTAAATACTTCGCCTATATTAAATTTATTGTCTTTAATGTCTAATCTATAAGCTAGTTTATTAATTCCTCTAAACTTAGATAATAATAGCTCCTATAGCCAATAGCTTGCGCTATACTTAGCGTCCTTATAAACTTAGTATACGTTATTATAATAATATACAAAACTGTTAATTAAACACTCTTTTATTTCTTGCAGTGCACCGTTGTCCCTTTATATATATGTGCCGTCTACTAGCCTAGTTCCCTTTACCGCGTAATTACTCTAACTACCTCTATAGTCTCTAGCAAAATAACCTTATTTTCCGCAATTTATATAAGCCCTATCTTTAAACTATTTTTCTTGCTATAGAGTCCGCCTAAACGTCTTCTGCTGCTAAGATCCCTAGTTTAGCCTCTACTCCTAGGTCCTTTAATTACTTAATTTTTAATCTCTAGGTTTCTATGGTTTCTTTTCCTATCTTTAGGTTTCTTTGGTACCGCTTAAGTCCATTAGCTCTGCGCTATTTTATGGTTTTTAACTCTATATCTGTCGTTGCGTACTCTGCGCCTTATATAACTGTGGAACTCTATCTTGCCCTCTCTTAGCTTGTTCCCTTTGATAGATTCTATTATTGATCTTTATTAACTAGTTTATTAACTCCCTTAAAGTATCCGCATCTTTTATTAGGATAATTGCGTTCTAGACTTTAGCTTTAAGTCCTTGTTTATACTATACCATAAGCGCCCTATTATTCTACTTAACCTATGTAGCTAGTGTTTAAAACTGCGTTATATACTTAATTGCTAAAGTATGTTATACTAAGTTCTGAAGCTTTTATTCCGCTATGGTTATAGCCTCCAGGTCTTTAAATATCTGTATTAGTTGTTCCGCGAACCCGTTTTAACTAGTAAATATATACTATATATCCTAGTTAGTAGTTGTTATACCATTGGCCTATATCTCCATAAGATATAGTTTAAACTACTTAAGTGCCCTTCCTATTAGGAACAATCCTGTATAGGCTACTTAATCTAATAATGTTACTAACTTCGCTCCTTCCTATATTACCTTAAAGTGTATCTATGTTAGAAATCCCTTAAGCTTTAACTTCTCTCCTAAGAATTATTTAATTAAAGGTAGCTTAATTTTTACTACTCCAATTCTATTAATGCGTTCTTTAAGTATCCTACTATTATCTTATAAGTGATTAACCATTTCCTGTAACTAACCTTACGTAACCACTTGAGAATCCCTATTATCCATACTAGTATTACCTAGCCCTGAGGTTGTGGCTGCCGTCGATATCGTTATAACTGGTGCTTTGGATGGCATGTTATTTAATCTTATTTAATACCGTAACCTTGGTGGTGAATGTGTAACGGAACCTTATAGTAGAAACTACAGTGGGTCCTATTATTAGGCTAGGTATATAGGTAAGAACAAATTAACAACTTAATAATAACTAGTGGAGTAGTTACCTAATAGATTAACTCTAATTGTATTCTAAGATTTACTACAAGGAGAGAACTATCTATAGTAGGGACTGAGGTCCTTTAAATATATAACTATACTCCTAAGAAACCCTCTCTTGTATGTAAGGTACGTGTTATACGTATTATACGCGGGCGTACACTGCGTACACTTCGTACACTGCGTATAATATTATATGACTTGCTTACCATTCCTCGTTACATGGTTCCACTGGATCTATCCTAGACCGTGCCTGTATTAACCAACTAGCTTCCTGCGACTCTTCCCCAAGTAGTTGTAATATTGTACTTAAAGCGTCTGTAACATGGGGCGTTTATAAGGCTGAGTGGCATTACTAAGTATTTAAATAGTCCGTATTAAGTACGAAATGCAGTAAGTCTCCCTTTGTAATATGGAGGTGGTTAAATACGTGGATAATATTAAGCTTTATATAGAAGCGAGCCTTACTTAATCAGTTCAGTATCTCTTAGATTAATGGGATTGAGTATTAGTTCTTAATAGTAACAGTATTAAGAGCTTGGTAGTCTATATAGAAGCGCAGACCGCCGCTAGGTTTCTTAATAAAGATTACTGGTATAGCTATAGGTAAAGAACTTGCTCTAATAAATCCTTTGTCCAGATGTTTGTCTAAGTACTTCTATAGTACCTAGAGTTTGTTTTAGGATATCCTATATAAGGGTCTGAATCTAGGATGTTTTCCTTCTTTAACTACAATCTTGTAATTATATAGACGGCGTTTTAGTAGCTTGCTGGCTTCCTTTTATAAGAATATATCTAGATAATTATAGTATTCTACTAGTACTTTTGTGGCGGGGTTAGTATGCTTCTTTAGTGCTAAGGCTTTCTTAATATTGGCCATTGTAACAGTAAAGATTATGTATTCTGGTTTCCTGGCAAGTTATACCAGTGGAGTAGCTCTAATTATGTGAATATCTAAGGTGTTAAGTAAGCTTAAATCATCCTTAGTTTCTTATGTGGTTTCTTATTTAGGTTTAGGTTTAGTGTTAGGTATAGAGTTAGTATTAGATTTAGGTTTGGGTTCTTTAAGTATCCTTTTTATAGTAGAATACCAGTTCTTCTAGTACTTTTGTATATTAAGCTTAAGCTTCTGCTTAGTTTGGGATGTAGCAGTTAGAGTTGGTTTGTATGGTCGTGTATTATTTTTAGGTTCTTGATGGACGTTGGTGGAAATCTTATATTAGTAGAATTTGGTGGAATTCTTAGGTAGGTGGAATTTGGTAGAATTCTTAGGTAGGTGGAATTGGGTGGACTTTTTAGGTATAGGGTAGACGTTAGTGGAAATTTTAGACTGGTGGATCCTGGTGGATTTTTTAGATTTTGGTTTAGAGTCTAAGCAATAAGTTATAAGGCACTTCTGCTTGTAATAGGAGGCGGTGAATAAAAGCTTAAGGTTGTCCTAATTAATAGTTACCTTATATAGCTTTATTTAGGGCTGTCTAAGGATTACTAGGTAATCTAGGGTAGTTATAAAGAGTTTAATTAATTCTTTATAGTTTAGGTATTAGAGTCTTAGGGCCGCTATGTAAGTAATACGGCCTAAGATAGTGCGTTTGCCATTAAATCTAAATATATTAATATGCTGGTTAAGGGGTGTTAGGGTAAACCTATTGTCTTACGCGAAGATCTTATTAATAAATCCTATGCTACTAGCTCCTATATTAATTAGGACTTAAGTCTTAGCCTATTAACCTTTCTGCTAAAGACAGCAGTTAATAGTTATACTACAATCCTAAGAGTTAGGTTTTGCAATATCTAATGCATTTAACAAGATCCTGTGACATAGCTGTCCCAGAGAGCGACTTAACTCTAAGACGTACCTTTTGGTAGTAAGCGGGAAGGGGTTCCTATAGAATATTGGTTATAACTTTGTCCTTATAAGTGGTGCTTACTAGATGCGGAGTTGGAGCTAGATAAAGATTGGGGGCGGTAACTGGAGGATTAATATGGTAAACGGTTATTAGTGTTAGCCGTTTATAAGTTATATTAAGGTATAGGGACGGAGTAGTATCTTAAGATATAATCCTTGCTTCCGCATTTAAAGCAAAGGCCTAGCTTAATGCGTTGTTCTTATTTAGGGGACCCTAGTGGAGCGTATCCTAGGGTCCCTATGTCAATATCCATGGCATTAGGGTGCTTAGGCTAAGATAATAACTTAGCGGACGTTTACGGAGCTGTTATATTATATTAAGGAGTGGACTTTAGTGTTAGGCGTAGTATATTATTATACTGTTTATTAATAACGTTTATATAGGCGTTAAGGGCTCCTAGTAGGTCTACACCTATTAGGGAGGTTTTTAGTTTAGGGCTTAAGGACTTAATAAGGCTGTTAACTAGTGCGGAGTCATTCTAGCCTATTTCCTTTGCGTAACGGTTGAATTCGGAGAAGTATACTAGGAAACTTTTCTTTTTTTAAGTTATATAGTTTATCTTCCTTTAAGCGGTAGCTTGGCGGTTTGGGTTACTGTATATAGCTTTAAGAAGTACAACTAGGCTTTATACTAAGTTTGGCTAAAGAGGTTTAATAAGGTCAGCTACGTCTCCTCCTAGTTAACTTAGGGCGTAGTAGAGTCGGTTGGCTTTAATTAGGTAACGGTTAGCATTTCCAGTTAGCTTATTCTTAAGCTGGCTTAAGAATAACCAAAGCTCTTATTATTTACCAGTAAATACTAGAGGGTCTGGTAGTTTTTCAGATCGTTGTAGCGCAGTAGTCGGTTCTACTAGTAGGATGACTATTACTAGTTTAGGGCTCGTGTTCCGCGTATTAGCTTCTAGTAATGGCAATCAGTCTTAAGGGCTTAGCGTAGGCATCTTAAGGGTGCGGATTTCTTCTTAGAGGGCCTTAATTGTTTTCTAGTGCCATACTTTTTATTTAGCTTGCTGTTAAGCTATAGCAGCTTGGTTTTATGCGAGGGCGTCTATAAAGGACTTTTGTATATCTGCCAATTGTTCCCGGAGTGTGGATATAATATCGGCGGCCGTTATAGGGGCTTTAAGGTCGTTCTGCATTTTAAACGGGGCGGGGCGGAGTGTAGGTTTTTTTAAGGGTTTAACGCAACGTAGTGTCACAGAGTAAGCATAAGCAGTGATAATATATAGCGAGGTAGATATTATTAAGCTATATATATAAACTGTGTAATAAAGTTAAGACGTTGCGTAAGGAAAGAAGGTAAGGAAACGGGAGGAAAGGGGTATATATTATTAACTTAGTTACTTAGTTAACACGTACATGGGGCGGAATAGGCTTTGGGTTATAGTCCTAGCGGAACTTAGCGGAATGTGGCGGAATATAGTAGAGGACGGCAAACTGCCGTAGATTGCTGTTATGTAATGGCAAATTGCCTCGGATTGCCGTTATGTGTCTTGATTGACTGAGTCGTTAATATGGAGGTTGAGACGGTGGAAACAGGTGGACGAGTGTAAGGTATTACGGAGGTATCCCGTAACAGAATCTAATAAATCTTTATAATTACCTTAAAAAGATAGTAGAACTAGTATAAGTAAGGATAAAAAGGTACTATAATTTTAAGAGATCTAAGGGACCAGATCTTAAGAAGGGAGATAAAGTGTGGCTACTATATAAAAACTTTAAGAGTTAATAACTAAGTAAGAAATTGGACTATATTAGACTAGGACTATTTAGAATTAAAGCAAAAATTTTAGAAGTTATGTATAGACTTAACTTACTAGAGAAAATAAAGATCTACCCTATATAGCACGTTGTAATACTAGAACTAGTATATAGGAATATACAACTACTAGTCTATAAGGTAGATATATATAGAGGCTAAAAGGAGAACGAATAGGAGGTTTTAAGGATCATTAGTTATAAGGATATTAATAACAAAATATAGTATAAAGTGAAGTGGATAGGCTATAACGAGACTACCTAGGAGCTACTAGGTAATTTAAAAAACGCTATAAGAAAGGTACAGAAGTATTAAAAAAGAAAGGGTTAGGCAGTATTAATAAGGAGGGATTACTAAAGAATAAGTTACCTAAGGGGGACCTAAGAGAAGCAGCTTCTAAGGTATTTAGAGTTGTTTCCCCCGCTATTAGAGGAGAGTCCGTTTTTTTATTACTAAGTTTCTAAAGACCTTATTCTATAAGTTTCTACTCCTTAAAATAACCCTTTTTATAACCCTTTTTAAGATAGATTAACTAAGCGGAAGCAGCTAGGCGAGAGTTAAGAGCGTATTGCTAAGCGGCAGTAGCCTCTTGCTTAGCTTTATAAGAATAATAAAGTTTAGCTAATATCACTAAGAGCCTATTATTAAGTTTTGCAGTAGTAGATTAAACCTAAGACCCTAGTAGCAATTAATAGGGGTACTTAAAGACTATTAAGAGTAGTAGGACGCGTATACTTAGTGTTAGAAATTAAGTAAATGTTCCAGGACGATTAAATGTTTGCTTTAGTATACTCTAAATAAGAGGAGGGTTGCTAAGATAAGGGACTTACTAATATAATACAAACTAACCTCTTTTTTGCATAATAAGAATATAAAGACGGTATTGTCTTACTAAGAGATAGTATTATAGCTATGGTATAAGACTAATAAGCTATAGAAGAAGAAGAAGGAGCTTTAGGTATAATAAGCAAGGATATTAACCAAATTAATTAAGCGGATATTATACCTCTAGTAGATAACTTGGAGATACTAATAATCTTTAAGGACAAAGATAAAGAGGAGGGGGATAGTGTTACAGACGCTTTAAGTACAATATTATAACTACTTAGAGAGGAGTTGGAAGAAGCTAGTTAGTTAATATAAGTACGGTCTAGGATGGAGCTAGTAGAACTATATGATGAGTAATAGTAGTTAAAGTTATATAACGTGATCTATATAATCTGTGTAATCTATAGGGTCTATAATAGAGCAAATAAATTAGATAGAGTAGATGGAGTAAGGACTTTCTTAGGAGTATAGTTATGTATTTAAAGGACTACAGTCCCTACCTAAATAGTTCCTTTCTTTATAGTGAATCATAAAATATAATTGGAGTTAATCTGTTAGGCAACCACTCTACCAGTTATTATCTGTTTGTTATATTATTGACTTCCTATTTACCTATATAACCTAGCCCAATAATAAGTCCACTGTGGTATTTCCTATAAGGCTTTGTTATATATTAGGTCTATAGCCATTTAAAGGTTCTTTTTCTCCCTAGCTTATTGTCTAATCTAATAGTATTAACTTTAAGGTTATACTTTAGATAAATCTATAGGGTAAAATCTTTAAGTACTTATAGTGTCTCCTTCTCCTTAATATGCGTTGTTATAAAATACGGGAAGGATCTTTCTAAGATATTATAGATAAGTATAACTTGTATAAATCTAGCATGCGCTTCCTTAAGGTTAGTTTAGTTAATATAGAGGTTAAGATAGGGTTTATTAATATTTTAATTTAAGAACCTTTATAAGACCTAATGCTTAATTTTAGTAAGACTGTAGTATTAACACTCTGTTGTCTTAGGGCCTTAAAGTTTAACTTCTAGGGCATTAATACCTAGATAATAAAGGCTTATAGGTCCTAGATAACCTAGATATAGATACTATAGTTATATATTACCTTTTATATCTAGATAAATATCTCTTAATAATACTCTGCGCTTCTGTTATTAGCGTAGTAGTTAACTTATATTAAACGCTAATAGACTTTCTAGTTAGATATATTTAACAGTCTATTATTTATAATATTCTTCTATTTAATATAGGATTATATTATTCTTCTAAACTAGACGATTATTATCTCCTTTATTATCCTAGTAGTATCCTTATTTTTAAAGTAGATGGAATAATACTAGATTTGTGTTAAAGTCCGTATAAAAGGCAATGTCTTAGAGATATAAGATTCCCTTGCTCTTGTCTAGTTTTATAACTTAGATAGTAATATTGCTATAGCCTAGTATAGGCACTTCTAAGCTGCTGGCGATGATATATTTATATCTTAGAGCTTTTCTAAAGTTATAGAAATAAAAGAGATTATTAAAGATATAGAGAGTGGTTCCTAAGTTAAGAATAGTTAACAGCTTTAGTAAATGGAGTTAATTAGTATAATATAATTCTAGGAATATTGTATTAGCTTTTTTCTTAATCTTAACTATCTTCTAACTCTTGTTCTATTATTATTAAGTCTTGTCTTCTTGTTCTTTAAGTCTGGTTTTTATAACTTGGTTAATGAGATCCTTATTCTTTTCTACCTTCTTTAGTGCCTTATTAATATAAGCATCTCTAATTACAACTCCTGTAGGTCTCTTATCTTTAAATAAATACTAATAGTCCTAAATAGAATGTCCTTGTATTCCACACGCTAAGTACTTAGGTATTAGCTTTTTATAGGACGTCTTATTATCTACTAGTGTCCCGGCTTTTTTTAGGCAGCTATTATATACTAAGGTTTTTCCTCTCTGTGAACCTTTAATAGTATTAGAGTAATCCTTAATGGCTTGCTCTATAAAGTCTATATTAAAGGTACTCCCTCTTATAGTAGTATTGGCTTTTTCTAAGGGTGTTCTAAGTTCTTCTTATAGCTTCTTTACTACTCTATGGTATTTAGAAATTTTTAACTTCTAAGGGTTGTTTAACTTGGTAGTGTACTTTATATAGTAGGTATTGCTAAACGGTTAAATAACTTCTACTAATTTTTAAAGCCAGATTCTATTAGATATTTAAAGGATCTTATACTTCTCTCCTAGTAATATTGCGTGCTCCTATTATTATTATTATTATTATTATTATTATTTATTGCTTAACGTCCGATTCGGATCCTTGTTGGGCCTACGCGGACTACTCCTTATATACATATAGGGAGAAAACTCTATTTAAGAAAACCCCGTGATCCGTCTTCCTGCCTTTTGGGGCTCGCTTACAAGTTGCCTACGAGTCACCAGTGGTGCTCTACTACCTTACTTTTTAACCTCCTTGGGAACTACTACTGCCGTAATAAACCTATAGACGCGCTAGTATTACACACTATACTCTACTCCTGTAGAGTTATTAGGGGGCGCCTGTTACTCGCCCCTTTGCCTTCTATTGCTATTTCCTTTGCAACCTGGAACTGGTCTAGTATATTTTAGCTAATAAGCCACTGGGTAGCCGCCTTAAGGCCTTTTTATGTTAAGAGCAGTGTATTATAGTTTTCTGTGCTAGCTGCTGAGAGTATTGCTTCTCGGCTAGTATGTAAGGGGCATAACAGTATTACGTGTTTTGGTGTCTGTCTTGGCCAGCTATATTTGCACCTTAGGCTACCTACTAGGACACCTACCTAGTAAAGCTAATCTTTTAGTCCTATTATTCCTATCCTTAAGAGTGTTGCTATTATATTTTCTGCCTTTGTTAGGCCCTTTTGGAGCCCTTAGGTATTTACCCCCTATAGTATTACCCATGCTATGGCTTGGGTTCCCCTTACCTAAGTTTGCCTCTGTACCTTTAACTCCTATTTATTTCTCTAGCGTCGGTCCAACCAGTATTATATTACAGTAGATGGTTTTCCAGTACTCTTTTATGCTCTACTTTAGCTCCTTTCTTTCCCTTACTATTATCTTTGCTGGCCTCTTGCGCGTCTCCCTTCCTTCTCTATATAGGCCTAGGCCCTAGCGCCGCACTATTCTTCTTCTACTTTCTCTACCTGTTTTCCTAATATATCTTCCCTACTTTAGGGTTGTTGGTTCCTTCTCCTATAGGGCACCCTAGGGTCCCTTTATAGTTTGTTTAGGCGTGTCTTAATATACTTTATA
>Ga0307507_10001239_pt1 | contig 57014 bp, 23 predicted proteins | sample 7_EM_MG_FD_207223 | JGI IMG/M metagenome (GOLD analysis project Ga0307507, IMG submission 207223) | Populus trichocarpa ectomycorrhiza microbial communities from riparian zone in the Pacific Northwest, United States - 7_EM | ecosystem: Host-associated > Plants > Roots > Unclassified | place... | reverse complement strand
TGCGGAGCTTCGTGCGGAGCCACGTGCAGGCGTGCAGACGTGTAGATGTGCAGACGTGCAGACGTGCAGACGCTCGTACGGGCGATTAATTGCAGAGACTTTTGTAGAGATGATCGTATGGGCAATTGTTTGGACGTTCGTACGGGCGTTCATATAGGCGTTCACACTAGCGTTCGTGCAGACGATTGTAGTCTTAGTATATAGAAGTTGTATTTGGGCTTGTTTTTAAAGGCCTTATAAACGGCTTTATATAGGCGCTCGTGCAGGCGTTCGCGTAGGCATTCGTGTAGGCGTTCGTGTAGGCGTTCATGTAGGCGTTCGTGTAGGCGTTCGTGTAGGCGTTCGTACAGACGTTTGTAGAGACGTTTGTAGAGACATTAGGGGCACAATCAGGCTCTATTACGGATGGATTCTATAGAGCGAGAGAAGGGCTTTTAAATGGAGGTATCGGCGAGCTGAGCGGTGGTGTATTAGGGGGCGATATACCGCGTTAAAGGCGATACAACCGTCATCTACTAGGCAGGTGGCCTGCCTTTATAAATCGCGCCCATAATCTCTCAGACGCTTCGCAGAGGAATTAGGGTGGTAGGGGTGGCAGGGTATAGCGCGGCGTTCTATTAGCTAATAAGTACCCATAAGTTGGAGCGACCGTTTGATTAGCTTATAAGTTCCTATGGCGCGGGCGGGGGCAGGGGGTAGCCGCCTCCTCAAATTCCTCGGCGAAGCGGATGAGTCAACTGAGATAAGAAAGATGGTCATATTGAAAACAAGACTGCAACGATATCACGTAATAAGACTTGTGGGGTAAACCTCTTGACAGGAATCTGACCAATCAGACAACTTCGACCGTGCGGTCGAAGTTCCTTAAAATCTCTTCAACCACCTATATAGAAGATAAGCAATACACAGAGTTTTAGCCCCATAACCTCAATTCAACAGGTCACAACCGCAGACATTATATCAGACGTGACGAGAAGCTGAAATGGGCAAAAACAGGCATGGATTGAGCTAGCTATCGAACTACTGAGAAAAATGAGACCTTTTGAGGATCTAATGCTGGATCACGTAATGCCAAGACATACTTGGCTTTCACTTACTTTCTCCCGACTTTCGCCAGCTGGCCTGCATGCTATTCCTAAACCGTACTCTCGGTCCCAGCCACAGCAGCTGAAGCAGCGACGATGCGATTCCACCGGTACCGACGACGAAAGCAATTCAGCTTCAATTCAGCTTCTTTTGCTGAATGAGATGGTCGTTTACTATATAGCCTGCGAGGAATCTCAAGATGAATATAATTTTCAGCCGATTGCCAAGAATCATTACACCACCTTCCTTGTTGCTAAGCGTTCTTCCAACAGTTTGCATGTTATGGCATCTAATATGGTTCCCGACTACGAGGTCAAGCTCCTAATGAAACCTTCAGCAGTCCTCGGGCGCGATAACAAGCTTAAGGATACGGTCCTATCGACCTTCTCCATGCCTGCGAGCGTTACAAAGATGAACGTCCAGTTCCTCGACACAGATACTAAGGATATCTATAATAACGGCTGGAGTCCCCGTATCCGCAAGATGGAAGGCGCGAGCGAGTTCGAGCTGACATACAAGAGGCGCTATCCGATCAGTGACGAACCTAACGATCCTGACGGTAATATCGAAGACAACATCGACGCCGTCCTCACGACGGCTAAGAACGAGGGCTTCGACTCGACCACCACCTACGACGCTCAGGTCGAATTGGGGTACCGGAAGCAGACCCTCTCCATCAGTCATGACGAGTCCTACCCTGACTCAGGCTTCAGCGCAATGAACCTGCCCCACGAGCACGCCTCGCGCGAAATAGTCACCAACAAGGCACCCAAAAAGTTCAAGAACTGGTTGAATGAGAATTGGGGCACTGAGAAGCTTGCTATATCCCGAATCTACGGCCCTGTACTCGCTAAGCGCTCTAAGGGCAACTGGGACGGTATAAAGCTATATATTGAGGTGTGGCCGATTAAAAGCGACACTGGTACAGCTATTGAGTATATCGTCGAGGCGTCGTTTAAAACGGCGAGCCCTACTACGGCTTTGGAGAAACGCAACAAGCTTGCGGCTTGTCTGCAGAGTAAGGACTGGTTACTCGCTCAGGATTCCTTAAAGACGTCGCTTATTATGGAGCGCTACTGAATGATCGCTCGGCATGCGCTTAGGAGAATTTGGTGCGGTGACTTTTATTGTTCATAAATTGCAATGTCCCTTAGAGTCTCTGGAAACATACAGTGATGTGCACGACCAGCTTCATCCCCCCCTTTTGGCGAGCGCTCCAAAATTTTAAATTCGCTACGCGCATCCAATCTCGCTTGGTTGCCACCAACTGCACATAGTAATTGTAAAGCATCAAAACATTAGGTGAAAAAAAAACCCCTTAACCAAACTTCGCACGATGAAATTATACGACCCTACTACTACTCTCTAGGATAGTAACACAATAACTAGCCCTGCCATTGTTGCAAGAGCCAGATCATTGACATTATCAGGCTGCTGCACTGTTACAACAGCAAAAGCTGCTCCGTTCATTTCTTGTGGGACACATGCGGTCCCCCTCCCCCTGGTGGTAATATTTAGGGGTGTATACACCGGCACGTTAAGCTAGTTAACCCATCCAATTAGTAATTGCTTGCCTGCCTCAGCGACGAACGGCATTTGCATCGGGTCCCATACAAACTCTTGTTGCGCTTTTCTTTCAGTGCTGTTTGCAAATGCTCCAACCGCTAATTGTGCAACAGTTAGTCCCGGAAGGATAGGCAGTGGAACTTCAACTGGACAAGACCCAGGAACAATAAATGAAAGACCGAGATTATACGCGATGTACTCTTAGGGGAAAACTGACCGCACCACATTCCATTCCCGCCTTTGAACTTGAGCATACAGGGTTTAAAACCGGGCAATGACTAAGTGAAACCGAGCTTATGGCGGTGCAAACTGACCATATCGTGGCGGCCCCGCGCAGGTCTAAGCACGCCATGGCTGGCCCAATCCCGTCCTGTGTCTTGATCAGGTAACAAACAGCCCTTTGGCGATCCGATATTCTATCTTCCTTTCATCCCTCGACTGCTTGAATCAGCTAGCAGAGACAGCATCGCGCCGAATATACTCAACCCCCGACGCCCCACGACCGCACTATCTTCACCGCTGCACATCTCAATGTGATGCTCAAGGAGCTTCAATCTCGCTCGTCGCCATGGCACCGACTACGCGATCGCAGAAGGCGTCGACCAAACGACCGGCGCGAAAGAAAGCACTACAGTCGCTTCAGAAAGGGACGGGTTTATGTCAGAAACCATGATCTAGTACAGAAATTTGCCGAATCCTCACCTGTTTGAACCACTTTTCTGTACCCGCGCATGCCACCACCCATCCTCCATATCAACACATCGCCGTCGCCTATTTTTTGAAGCTATTTAAAGCCTATATTTTTTCCTATTGCAGTTAGCGCCATGGCACACAGGAGGAAAGCTAAAGCACCTAAGAATACTATAAAGAATACTTCTAAAGCGCCTTAAGAAGTAGACCTTACTGCCAAACCTGCACCGCCTGTATTAATACCTCCTACTGCTGTAGAACAGTCTAAAGGCCCTTAAACCTTTCTTTTAAATCTAGCCGTATACGCTAATAGCATAACGCTATTTACTAATGTTCTACCTATCTTGTTCGGAGTCTTTAAATTCTAGAAGTTTGTTGCCAAAAATATGCATTAAGCTAGTGAATATTACGGGCTTTGTTCCTTCCAACTTAATTAATTAACTGCTATTATTTTATTATTAAGTCTAAAGGATTCTATAATACCTAAAGAAGTTAATAATGCAGATAAATAGTGTAAAGTAGAGGGAATAATAAATACACAATTAAAGTACGCAAGGAAGGCTTTTTAGGTTAATCTTATAGTTAAATATAAGACCGCTGCTGTACCTATTAACACGTCTACTAAAGCTAGAGGTGCTGAATTCACTGTAGCTATTAATGCGGCTATTAATGCACGACTTTAAGCGGCAGGTCTTCTAACTAAAGCAGCGACTAATAAGGAAGTAAAGTCCTCTAGTAAGGATTATAAAGGTATAGTAGAGGAAGTTATTAGTAAAAAAAAGAGATTAACTACTACTAAAATGTAGAAAGAGGCTGCTGTGACGGTTCGTCTACATAGCTACCATCAAGGCGTCGTCGGTCACGGATCAACGTTGCCCCAACGTTGCCCCGACGACCGAACATGTACATAGTCGTCTACCGCGCCCCTTTCTTTAAGCCCTTACCTTAGTCTACTCATAATATAGCCCCTTATTGTTGCCTAATCTATTAGACCGCTCCCATGGGAAGCTAGCCGTGATATTAGACTAAGGTCATCTTTAATTGACCTGTAGAGGTGATACAATACTAGGTCCAACGGTTAAACGTATAGCCAGACAGAGAGCTGTTCTACCACTATAACTACAGACCAACCAACCTACTAAAGCCCTGCATTGAGCAGGCAACTATAATAGCGGATTAAACAGCTGAAAGAAGAGACTGTAGCAATTAGATTAAAAGGATTACCCTAACTACAACCCAAGAAATTAAAAGAGACACTATGGCGAGAAAGAGTGCATTAAGGCCTAGTGCACTAGAGATAGCCACTAACCTAGCGCTAGTAGGGCGCAAGGAACCTGTAGATGTGACACTTAAGCCACCGGAGCTCCAACCGTACTATGGCGAGATAGAGCTTTTAGACAATATAAAGAGCAAATGGGACCGTCTTATGGCGCAATTGGAAGACGATAAAGACCCTATATACTTTAAGATGGAGACTAAGAGAGAGTACACGGCCGTAACCACCTAAAAGCTATTTGAGATACCTACAACCGAACTTATAGAGGAGCTGCGGCTCTAGGGAATATAAAGGAAGGCAATGGAATAGTAGATTGCTATGCTATGGCGTCTTATAAATAACCACGCGTATAAAGCTCTTAATGCGAAAGAGGAAGCTTAAGCGAAGATGGCGGAGCTTAAGGAGCACCTAGATAATAGGACAGACGAGCTCCGCGAAGCTAATTAGAAGATATTAAGAATGGGCCGTAAGGTTACTATATAAGCCCTAGATCGGGAAGATAGCAAGCAAGGAAGCATACTGTTACGGATAATACAAGAAGGGACACCACTCTCTTAGATGAGCAGTGTTGTAGGTTTAGGACGTATGGTAAAGTTTCTAGACCCACCTACGCTAATAGATGGGAAAGAGCCTACCTATTGTGCCTGGAGTGGCTATATATAAAATAAGCTTCGATCTAATGCAGACTGGTTCTATTAAGATAACCTAAATTAGGAAGAAGATGTAAAGGTAGCGTATATTAAGACATGTATAGGCGGCAAAGCTTATAACTACCTCTTACCTTACCTAGAAGCAGAGTGTAATGTAGGACGCAACCCTACTAGTAAAGAAGTACTTAAGTTTCTAGAGAACGTCTTTTAAGGACCCAAATTGCCGCATTAAGGCCTGGCAGAAACTTAAAGGCCTTAGGATGCCATACTTAGGAGACTTTAATAATTTCCAATCTAACTTTATACAGCTGGAAAATATCTTAAGGATGCCACAAGATTAGTGAAAAGAGGAGCTTTATAATAAGCTTTATGATAACCTATGTGTCTAAATAGAAGTTAAGGTGGTAGATAAAGACTGTAGCTTCTAGGCCTATTATAAGACTGCCTAACAGTATGCCTAAGGTCTAAAGTAGATAGGCAAGGAATGAAGTAACTGTAGAGCAGCCTAGACTATTAAGAGAGCTTCTACTAGGGGCGCTGAAGAGACTAAAGGTCCCCCGCCCTTCTGGCAGCCTCTAACTCTAGTACTAGCCGCAAAAGTGCTAGTTACCTATTTTAACTATGGTAAGTAAGAATACTACTCTAATAACTACCTAGCGCTAAAGAAGATGGAAGCTAAAGTAATTAACTAAAGTAAAGAGTATAATATAGTTACTAACTTATTAAAATCGGAAAATAAGCAGCTCTAGGAGAAGTCTCCTGCTTAGAGCAGATTGGAGTAATTAATATAGCGCCCATACAGCTAAAGGAAATCTTAGGAGGCGCAGCCCTTATAATGCTATATAGGATTGCGTTAGGCGGCATAGCTCTTAATATAATAAGCCTACTTAACTCTGGTACAGGTAGAGAGGCTTTTATACACTATAAGCTACTGCTAATTATTAAGCAATAACTGTAACTAAAGCTCTACAAGATTAAAGGACGAGGAGTCGCTGTATTTAGCCATAATAACTAGCAGACGGATACAATTAGATAGCTCTTTAAGGCTAACCTAGTTATAGATGGCTGACAAGTCCCTATATAGTTCCTATTCTATAATACTGGCGAACTAAGAGGAACTACTATAGTAGGTAGGACGTAATTATACTAAGAAAGGAGCTCCTACCTCTGCTAATTAATAAGGATTACCAGAAAGATATAGATTAAAGGGACGCACTACTAGACCTAGAGCCTAGGCCTACCCCCTAGCGTATCCTTAAATGTATAGTCGCGATTAGCCAACTCTAAGAGAAGAAGTCCTCTACTAAAATTAAGCTAGAGGGATAGGCTAAGCCAAAGTAAGCTAAGTGGGCCTTGTATGACTATAAGCATATTTAGAAGATTGATACCTAAGATATAATTAGGAAAATAGAAGATTAGCTCCACCCTAGGCCAGCTCTATTGTTAAAGCTAAGAAAGAGGAGGCCTTTATTTACTATGGAGTTTAGGGTAGTAGATATTGCGCTACTTAAGGCAAGGAACTTCTTATAAGGAGCGAAGCACAAGGATATAGTAATTAGATATACCAGTCTCTATAAGATAGACCAGTTAATAGAGGATAGGAAGGGATAAGACGCCCTACCTAATAATAAGGAGGAACTTCGCTGGCTTGTCTATAAAAAGCTGCCGCAGCCCTACTAAAAATATACTAATAGCTTCTTGAAGGCTATATCTAATACGCTACCACTATATTGCAAGGGAGTGGACTATAATACCATTCTTGAAGGTAATAGCCGCAATCTAGCCCCTAGCCCACTATATAATATATTACTAGAGCAGCTAGAGCTTATTAAGGTCTACCTATAGGAGCACTTATAGAAGGGGTTTATAGTACTAAGTAACGTACCCTTTATAGCTCTGGTCCTATTTACCAAGAAGCCTAAAGGGGGGTAGCAATTCTATATTGACTTTTAGAAGCTTAATGTAATTATTAAGAAGGACCGCTATCCGCTGCTATTAATTAAGGAGACGTTAACAAGGCTATTAAGAGCTAAAATCTTTACTAAGCTAGATGTTTGGTAGGCTTTCTACCATATATAGCTAAAGGAAGAGGTAGAGGAGTTAACTACCTTTTATACAAGGTACGGATTATATAAGTACCGCGTCCTACCCTTTGGACTATGTAATGGCCCTATATCCTTCTAGAGGTTTATTAATAGCGTCCTTTTTAACTACCTGGACGATTTCTATACAGCCTATATGGACAATATCCTAATCTATTTGGATAACCCGCTAGAGCACAAGATCTACGTTAAGAAGGTCCTACAGAGGCTTTAAGAGGCAGGCCTATAAGCGGATATTAAGAAGAGCGAGTTTAGTGTTACTAAGACGAAGTTCTTAGGCTTTATTATTAGTACTAATGGGATCGCTATGGACACTAATAAGCTAGCTATAATTAGAGATTGTGAGCTCCCTACCTTTATAAAAGGAGTGCAATCCTTTCTAGGGTTCTGTAACTTCTACTGGGCCTTCTTAAAGGATTACGGCTAAGTTGTATAACCGCTTAGTAAGCTTATAAAGAAGGAAGTATGGCATCCGCTAGGGGAGGAAGAGCTTAAAGCCTTTGAGCGAGTTAAGGCCCTTATGCTATTAGGTAGTGTAATAAAGTACTACTTACCATTTTGAGACACCCGCGTGGAGACTGACGCAAGTGATGGAGTAGTAGCTAGGGTGCTGAACCAGCTGCAAGACGATAAGACCTGGAAGCTAGTAGCCTTCTTCTTAAAGATAATGTCCCCTAAAGAGATGCGGTATAAGATCTATGATAAAGAGATGCTAGCAGTGATAAGAGGCCTATAGGAATGGTGAGGTTACCTTATTGGCCTCTAGTGTATACCCTTTATAGTAGTTACGGACCATCAAGCCCTTAAGTACTTTATAACTAAAAGGCTGCTAAATCTACGGCAGGCCCACTAGGCAGACCTACTAGCTGATTTTTATATGCGGATTACCTATAGGCTAGGCACAGTAAATATAGTGGCTGATACCCTATTATAAAAGTAAGAGAACCTAAAGACGTAGAAAGAGAAGAATGTAGCCATACGCACTATGTACTTAATTAACCCCGCCCTTACGATTACTACACTAAAGGCAACCTCCGAGGACCCCCCAGTTGCAGTAAATTGCAAATAGCAGCTATATGAGCTAGTTAATTAGATACTCTAGGCCAATCGAACTAGTGAGTTGTTAGTAGGGCTATATTAACTAGCCGAGCAAGACTAGAAGGGCTAGAAGCTCTAAGGAGGACTACTTACCCGCTTTAGTAAGCTAATGGTCCCTAATACTGACTGCCTTTGTACCTACCTTATTGCAGAGGTATACTCTTGCTAGGTAACTACTTACCCAGGCAAGACAAAGACTAGGAAACTTGTGGTAGACTAATACTATTAGCCAGGACTACCCTTAGACTGTAATACCTATATAAGAAACTGCAAGGCCTATAGGAGGACCTATATACCCTAGGATAAAACCCTAGGCCTACTGCACCCCCTACTAATTAGTGAACGCTGCTGGCAGTACGTCTCTTTTGATTTTAAGTTCTTCCTAATAGATAAAAAGGGCTTTGACAACGTCTTTATAGTCATTAATTAACTAGGTAAGAGAGCCTTCTTATTACCCTGCTATAAAACTGCCACTGTAGCTAATACAGTAAACCTATACTACTAACACGTCTGGCGCGTGTACGGCCTCCTAGAGACGGTTATATTAGATTAAGGACCCTAATTTATCTTAGCCTTTATAGAAGAGCTATGTAAACTAACCGGCATTAAGCAAAAGCTCTCTATATCCGGTTACCTATAAACTAATAGTAATAGGGGCCTTTCGCACTAAATTGACGCTAGAGATTGACGAGCCACATTAACCAAAAAGGAGGCTTAGTAAGCAATCAAACAAGGCAAACAGGTGATTTTTGAATCTACCACCAATATCAAGATCATCAAAACACCCTTCCCTACAGATTAATATGCATACAATCAACCACCAAATAGTCCTTCTATATGGCCAATATCATGCGCTTCGACGGGGGCGACGTAGACGACAATATTCTGCTATTTTCCGGCGTCCTTATATAAGAAGTTTGCCTTATAAAGCATTCGAATTCAATTTGGATGAAATGGATAATAGTCGCGTCATGTCAAAATTCAGGTAAACATCAACACCACGCCGCCTACCTACTACTTACTACCTACTTACTTTATATATAGATTCTCAAAGGCTGAAATTAAGCTTCTTGTAGACCTTTTCGACCTCTACTTATGCGTCTACCGTGAGCGCCGTCGCCCTCATCCTGTAACTGCTCTCTGCGTAGTCCTCTACCGCCTTATCTTTCCTACGCGACTTGCCGATATGGAGCTGTTTTTTGGGCGATCTTCTACTTGGCTCTCTCTTGTATTTAACGACGTAATTGCTTTCCTCGCAGAGCGCTTCCAAAAGCTTCTATAGTGGCACCCTATGCTTACATATAATCGCATTCAACAATACACTTAAGCGCTTGCGCCCTACACTGCAGGAGAGGAGGCGATTTGGGGCTTTATAGATGGGACTTTTAGAGGCTTCTGTAGGCCCGATTATAATTAGTAAGCGTTCTACTCTGGCTATAAGCACTAGCACGGCTTTAAGTACCAAGCTATTGTAGCTGTAGATGGTATATGCGTAGCCTTGCAAGGGCCGTATAAGGGCAAGGTTAATAACTTCTACATAGTTACCAACTCTAGCCTTAAAACAAGACTCGATAAGGTAAGTTCTACCCAGAAATTATATAGAAAGATTACATATAATGCGCGGTATTGCGCATGTGTATAAGTAGTTAATTTTTGGTGTAAAATCAATAAAATAGCCACATGCATAATGCTGCGTATTTTATCAAAACTAACGCGTATATACTCTAGATCTTTAAGGATCGCTATCCTTACTTTTTATATGGCGATCAAGCCTATAAATCACTCGTATATATCTTTGGCCCTTATCCAGGCAAGTCCTTAATTACTGTTGATAAGCAGTATATGAATAAGGAGCTCTCTCGTATACGAATATCGGTAGAGCACCTTTTTGGACTATCGCAAAATCTCTGGTCTTCGAACGCTTATACAGCCGGCCTTAAGCAAGGCCTCCAGCCCGTTGCAGCTATGTTTAAGGTTGCAATTCTACTTACCAATTGCTATATATGTATAAGGAAACGTACAGTAGTGAATAGCTGGTATCAGATTGCTCCACCAACAATCCAGGAGTACCTTTGGCTGCCTAATAAGAAATAGGAAATCTTCTACTTTTTTTCTACCACCTTTATTTTTTCCTATTCTAAGTGTTAGAGCTACTTGATATATACCTAATACATATATTCTAAAGGTGGCATAAATTATAAATTACTTTTGGTTAATATTTGGCTTTAATTAGATTTTTGCAATAGGCAAAAGTCAACTCTAATTACATACGACCGTAGTCACTTAAGCTCTTTTCTCTTAATTTAATTTGAATATATAAGCAACTATCTTTTATATAAGAAAACCACTAGAATTAAAGTTTACAATATTAGGAAGAAGAAATAATTAAAAAGTAAGTCCCCTGGTCGCAATCTAGTAAAATACCTCCACCATAATACTTCCTAAAAAGTCACTAACGCTACGGTCGGATATAGCTCAAATTTGACTTATAGAGTTTATTACCAATACTCTTGAAGCCCTAAAGTTGCAGTAGTAAAAGAGGCAGCGGAAGGACTCCGTTTAATACTCTGTAGAGGCAGGTCTTGCATTAGCGGTAGAGTCGGGCGTATAGGAGAGGTAGGAGCCTTCCTTACTTCCTTAAGCAACTCCTCTACCGTACTAAGCAGGCGATCCTGACGATCCTCTAGTATTTTAAGCCTTTTCTGTAGAGGCCCCGAGCCTTCCAGGCCTCCGCTACTATAGCTGCTGCTAGGCTCCAAAAGGGAGGCTATATAGGTTGCGAATGCCTTACTAGCTTTAATACTTGCAAGGGTCTCTGCCTCTTTGAACCTACTACGCCTCTGGCGCTGAGGCTTCTTGCGTATAGGTAGTGGCTCACTAGCTAAACAAAGAGAGTCTGCTGGCCACTCTTATAACTTAGGAAGGCTCTCAATAAGGCCCATATCTGCTGCTCGCTTTTTACTGAAGCTTTGGCGAAGTAGATTACGTTGGGCAGTAGATAGGGAGTGCCTCTTCCTTATCGCATTTGTAGCAGCTTGATATTAAGCAGCTCTCTCCTTATATTAATCAACAATTTCAATCTACTGATCCATTGCAATCGCCCAATTATCACTTCGTATTTCGGTCCCTGATCCTGCTTCATAAAGCTAGGCGCGTTAAGTAGCCTCCATAGTCTTTATATTTGAGGTGGCAGATTAGGAGGAGTAACTACAACCTATCTAAGCACTTAACTGGCCTACTACCGTGGTAAAGAACTTCGTCTGGCCTTCACCATATTGCTCCCCTAAATTGACACAAATTTGGGCAAGAATAAGCTTCTCATAATCACTTAAAGGCTTACCTCTAGGGGCGGTAGAAGCTCGAGCTCCTGCCTCCAGGGTAAAGCTCACTTAAGAGCTCTAAGCATTTTGCGATGCTACTTCTAGTAGTAGAGAAGGAGGCGCCATTATTAAAGCCCTTAATTGCGACCACAAGAGCATTGTAGATTATCAATTTTGGCGGGCATATGCATTTATATTAATGGCGGTTGGGTCTGCCATAGTGTCGCTTACAATACCAACTAATTTGCTCTCTTAGGATGTGGTAAGAAAAGGTCCTATAAAAGACGTCACTTAATCACAGGTGTACTAGAGCCTACTATAGGTGTAGTAGGAGCTCCGGTAGAGGTTATATAGCTCGCAGGTATGTTAAAAAGGGTGTCTTTAAAAGGAACAAGCCGTAGAGGTAACCTAGGGGAGGATTGGGTTACTAGTAGCTTAAAGGAAAGATTAATAGTTCCGGTAAATGTATAGTTAGGATCCTTCTCACAATCGTCCTGCTCCTCCTTAGGCTCAGAACTCTTTCGTTCAGTATACACCAACTCAGAGTCGTCTTCCGAACTTAGATAACTTTAAGGAGGCGTACTCTCTGGCTTACTACTACTTCTACAAAGTACAAAGGGGAAAGAAGGGAACTGGGCAAGGAAGTCAGCTTATAGGATCCTACTAATAAGGAGGGTAATATTATAGTTGGTTTGCCCCAAGATCCAATTAAACACCTATCGGCTAGCCTAGAAGAAGAGTAATTAAAAACGAGTTAAGGCTTCCAAATCGTTAATTGTAAGGTCAATGTACACCCATTTAGTAGAGGGAGGGCTAAGTAAGCAAGATCTTAGTAGAGAGTAATCACCTAGGTAAATTGCGATCTCTTCCTTAGTACTCAGATTAATATGCTTAACGCCGCCGCCTCCAAATAGGCTCCCTATTTAAGCTGGTGCTTAATTAACCTAATGGCAATCGCCAGCGTCACTTATTAAAGAGTCCTCCCTTATAAGATTGATAAAGAAGCCAGGTGGATATTGTATAGGTAGGGGCGAAGGCACAGGCATAGGCACAGGCGTCGGCTCGTCAATCAGTGCTAGAGAAGTCGCGACTTCTGTAGGTAACCAAGGAGCTTTAGGATCTTCGTTATATGCAAGGATTGTATCAATTAAAGTAAACAACTAAGTAGGAAGCTGCCAATCAGGGTATACAAGAGGCTCATAAGGAATCTAAGAAGAAGGCATGTTAATAAGGAATAAAATATAAGGTGTATTTAACTTATATATGCGCAACCACCTCCTCCTAAACCACCACTCAATGCGATCGCGACCACCTGGCCTTTAGCTCTACCTTTTTACAATCACTAAGTACGAAGCATTCCAACTTCCGCGAAGCCTCTATCACATCACCAAAGCCATTAACAGTATAGCCAATGAATATCTTCACGATAGACAGAGTCTTGAGAGGGTGTACTAAGGCAGATGCATCACAGCGCCCACCACCTCCTTTTGCTCCTCATCATCAACCTCCAATTACAAAGCATTCCGACTTCCGCGAAGCCTCTATCACATCACTAAAGCCATCAATAGTATAGCCAACGAATATCCTCACGATAGACGGAGCCTTAAGAGGGTGTACTAAGGCTAATGCATCGCAGCGCCCACCACCTCCTTTTACTCCTCATCATCGACCTCCAATTTCGCACACCCTAGGGGTATAATAGGATTTTGGTGCGGCGTGATCGTGATCTAGGCTTCAAAGGCGTCGCAGATATAATTTAAGAGTAAGCACTTGGTGGGCGCGATTGTGCGAGGCTTTGGATGAAGGCAAGGCGTATATGCGAGTAGGTGGTGATCGTTGGGGTATAGGAGCTTCAAGAGCTTCAAAAGCTTCAAAGTCGGCGACGTCAAATTAAGAGCCTTAGTCATCAAGATCTAACTACAAGCGGCCGTCAAAGTCAATATTGAACTCGTCAATATTATGGTTGACGATCCTCGGACCTGACCCCCTAATTGGGCCTAGATTGTGGCGATGCACGCCAAAATAGCGTCAATATTGAGTTATATTTTCGTGCGAAAGGCTCCTAATACAGAGGTGCTAAACTAGTATATTAACTAACGCTTAAGGCCCTTTATTAACCACTACTAGGATAATTAGTTAGAGCTCCTCCTCTATATAGACTTTGTATAGGTAATCTTACCGTATAAATCTACTGGCTTTGCACTATACAAGCTAGAGCTAGGATTTAAGCTAAGGCTTTACTTTAACTGGGAGGAATATATATAAGCAACCTTAACACCTTATAAGAAGCTGATACAATAAGAAGCTTAGGCTTTTGTATATAGGACCTAGGACGCAGTTAAATAGGTAAGAGATAACCTGGTAAAGGCCTAAGAGCAGTAGACAAGGTAAGCTAATAGGCACTATCGCGAACCAGACTTTAAAGTAGGTGATTGAGTATATGTTACTAGGAAGGGCTGGGCTACTAACTGACTGAGTATTAAGCTAAATAGACAGCTTATAGGGTCCTATAAGATTCTAGGTATAAAAGGACACTTGTATATTATTAACCTACCCCTAAATATAAAGATGTTAAACGTCTTCCATGCTAATTAACTATGAAAGGACCTAGATAACCCCCTACTGGGCCAAAATAGGGAGCCAGAGGAGCCAATCCTAATTAATGGTGAGCTGGAGTATGAGATTGATAAGATCCTTGCTAGTAGAACCTACTATAAAAGGCTATAGTATAAGGTTAACTGGGTAGGCCATGACCTGGATAACACCTGGTATAACGCAGACAGCTTTATTGGTGCCCCCTATAAGATTAAGGCGTTCCATAATAAGAGACCCCATAATACTGGACTACCTATATAGCTGTTGCAATGGCTAGAGGCGTATTATAAGGACGTAGATCTAGAGCCCTTAGAGGAAGATAATAAAGTAGAGAAGGACGGAAGGGTAAGATGGATAAGGAGAGCCTAACTATGAGGGTTAAGGGCGATCCTCCTGGCTTAAAGGGGGGTGATGTGATGGTTCGTCTATATAGCTACTATTAAGGCGTCGTCGGTTACGGATTAATATTGCCCTAACGTTGCCCCGACGACCGAATATGTATATAGTTGTCTACCGCGCCCCTTTCTTTGAGCCCTTACCTTAGTCTACTTATAATATAGCCCCTTATTATTGCCTGATCTATTGGACCGCTCCTATGGGAAGCTAGCCGTGACAGCTGCTAAATAATATAATTGTAAAGAAGCTAAAGGCAAGCATCTATACCTGCTACTTAAACGCTATTTCTGCCTTTAATAGTACTATAAGAATAAAAAGCACGGCGTTATATACTGTCTTAAATTTAAATTAAAGCACTACCTATTATATTATTACTACTAGGCGCGCTAGTTGGAAGCAATTGAGTAAAAAAAAGCTATGCTTAATATACTAGATCTACTACTATTATTAAAGATTAGGTATAGTAAATATATATAGGATAGGGAGGATAAGAAAGATATAAAGGCATTTTTAGGCAGGTATAAGCACTATTAAGGTAACTCTAGCAGCATAAATAAATTAATAAGCTCCCCCCTAAGATGATGGCGGCGATAAGGAGAGGCTTATACTATAGTTATATAATTACTAGCCAATCCTATTCCGCAGCAAGACTAATTAGTAATAGTAGCGGTTTTAATAAACTAGATGCAGTAGCAGAACTAGTAGATAATATAATAGGTATAGAATATTATATAGGCGGTAATACCTCCTTCCGTATAACTAACTATCGCTAATAGTTATTTTATAGTGGACCCTATACTAAATATAAGATCCTTATTAGTGCTGTTATTATAGAGCGCTCTATTGGTTCTAGCTTTATCCTCTAAAACGCCTACCTATTGCTATTTACCTCTAACTATATCTATAAGCCTACTACCTAGTAGCTCCGCTCGCAGTAATATTAAATAATTAAATAGTAAGCTTGTTACCTTCACTAAATGGCTATAAAGCCATTATTTAGTTATCGTTAACGCCTTTACTAAAGTGGAGTTAATTTTAATTAAGGAGGACTATAACTTTAAGTTACTTAAGCATGCGCTATTTAATAGTAGTATAGGCCATATAAAGCTATATAGGATTGGTTTAATATATAGGCTTATTAATTACATAGTAGATTGCTTAGAAGACTTTAGAATGGATTAATGATATTATAATACTGCAGCAGAGGCCTTACTTAACGTCTTAATTGGCAAGCACCCTATATAAATGTATTATAAAAGACCAGACCTTATCCTTTTTATACTACCTCTTAATTCCTGGCTGTAAGAAATGGCCTTTTGCCCTCTTATTAAACCCTTACTGTTTTACTATATGGCTTAAAAGGTTATTAAAGTTATTCTATAGTTTAGCTTTAAATTAATAAGCATACAGCTACTACTTTAAGTTATAAAAAGAAGCTTTAATTAGATTAAAATTAAGTAAGTAAGGAGGAAGATATTTAAGCCTAATACTAGCAGCATTGCAGAGGCGTTAAACTTCCTAGGTTTAAGCAAGCAATAGTGTTGAATACCTATCCTTTATAGACACTATATACCTTATTGTAATAGATTAATGTATTATCTATTACTAGAACTAAATAAGGCTGTGGATAAGGCTGCATATAAGTAAGAACCCTGTTCTTTATCCACTTAATAAACATTAGCCCGTTAACAGCGCCCTAATATATTAACTAGCTAGGCATATAGCCCTAATAGGTATATACTGGCAGTAAGCTCTATCTTTTAGATCTCTTTAATTCTAATATTCCTTTAGTAGGCTTATTAATTGGCGCCTATCTATACTTCCTATCTATTATCTTCTTATTATAAGCTAATTTATTAATAAAGATAAGCTAATTGCGTCTATAGCTATAGATTTAAATAATCTAGTTGTCTCTTAGGCCTGGGTTACGCTGTTATATAATTATCCTTATAATCTTTCTACTCTATTTTCTTCGCTTTAATCTAGCCAATAGTGTGCTTTATACTACTATTATATTATATTTATTATATAGAAACCAGAGCATTTCTTTAAAATAGGCGTTTAGGCTATATAAGAGGTATTTAAGGAGGCCCTAGTTGGTACGCGTTTGTTAGTAAAATTAACATTAATATTACTACCTAATGTTATACATCTAGAGCTTTATCTATAAGCAGTAGTGGCCTGCTATTCCCCCTAATTGGTAGATTAATTTGGCCATACCTCTTTAAATTCGCCCTTTAGCGTTAAAGAGTAGATTAAGGAATATGGGTATTGATTTCTATATGGATATTGTTGTAGTTAAGGTTAATTAGAGCTTATATAATTGACTTCTGTTTGGTTGACCAGGCGGGCTTGCCCATGGCTTCAAAAAATAGGCAATGGCGATGTGTTGGTATGGAGGATGGGTGGTGGCATGCGCGGGTACGGAAAAGTGGTTTAAACGGGTGAGGATTCGGCAAATTTCTGTACTAGATCATGGTTTCTGACATAAACCCGTCCTTTTCTGAAGCGACTGTAAGCACGCGATCATCGCCAACGGTAAGAACTCATTCCCGATCGTACGCATAATACCTAGTACTGAAGATGCTGATTCTGACGACAGGTATTTCGATGCACCTATGCAGGGGAATATCGCTGTGACGAGACTTTCGGGTCTCAGGCGGAGGCTTTCTCCCACGCCATTCTCAGCCACGGTGTAGCCCCTTTCCGCAAGACAGAAGATGGTCAATACATATGCCCCCTTGCAAAGGATTTTGGCTGCACAACGATACTTCACTCACCGGCATCCTTGGGAAATCATCTGAAATCAATGCACCAAGGAGAAGGATGTTCTTGTCCAATTGCGGAGGTCCATGGCTGTACATCAAAGTTTACGACCGTCCAAGGTGTCACCCTCGTCAATTCGGTGCACAGGAAAAGGCGATACCCCTGTCCTTGGGCAGAAAAGCAAAACTGTACAGCTACCTTCGCCAGCTCCAGTTCCGCGCACGAACATGGCAGACAAGTCCACCGCACTGTAACCGTTCCATGTCCATTGGCAGTTCAAGAGAACTGCGATCGGACTTTTGCCAGCACTCAAGCCGCGAACCAACATGCCAACTCGGTGCACAGGAATAAGCGATACCCCTGTCCTTGGGCAGAGAAGAAAAACTGCACGGCTACCTTCGCCAACTCCAGTGGGGCATACGCTCATGCCAGACGAGTACACGAGCGAAAGAAGTATCCATGTCCCTTGGCAGAAAGAAAGAACTGCGATAGGACTTATACTAGTGCTGATTTTGCCGCCAAACACGCAGATTCCGCGCATAGGAAATTGCGATATCCTTGCCCTCTTGCTAGCGAGTATGGTTGTCCGAAAGTGTTTGCCTGGGAGTCAGATGCGCAGAAGCATTCTGAAATACACCGAGGAGCTAGAGTCAAACACTCATGTCCTCTTGCAGAAGAATATGGGTGTAAATTGAAATTCACTGCCAAGAAGCATACCAAAAAACATACAAGATGTCATACCCATCCCATTCTGTCTACGTGTCGGTTGCACTGCACGATTTGCGTCCGTCCAAGATGCTTTGCAACATGCAGACAGTCCGGAACACCCAGTTGAAGAACTCTTTCTTTGCCCACTTCCCTACTGCCGCGCCGCTGTGTCCGGCCAGCGATTGAGTATATGTGGCATGAAAGATCATCGAAAGATGCATATTAGGCTCGGCCACATCGCATTCGACGCTGAGTATGATCCACAAGAAGTGGAAGCATTGCCGTTACACAGTAATTTGCCCTTATACTCACTCATCCTTCAGCATGGTGGCCGCCATCTCACAAATCAAGTCCAGAGGCATGGATACCTAGAAGATGTCCATGACGAAAATGAAAAATCGGATTTAAAAGATGCCGACTTCAAGGACCCGTCTGACACAAGCGAAAATGACGATGAAGTGCAAGATGAACTGACATTTGAGTCTTTTGAAGAACAAGAATTAGGCGATCTTGGAACTGGGACGCTTTCCCAAGAACATCGCCTTCGCATTCTGGACTGGAACACCGCTATGTGGAGTATGTCAATCCCTCCTTGCATTCTCGTAGTGGATCGCTGACAAATCATCCGCGGAATGGAAAGTGAAAAGAATAGCAAAGTATCATTTGCTAATTTGGGCCTTAGATGTATAGGTCCTAACGCTATTCTTGGCAACTTCATCATTCAACGATGTCCGGATGAAGTCACTATTGATTTGGATACCGCGCGTCTCCTCCGAAGCCGATGTGGATTAAGACTAGGTGCTCGCTGCATTGCATGTCACGTCTATTTTGAGTTGACGTCCTTCAAAAAGGAGGGCGTGGAATTCCAAGCTGAGAACATTGTCTGCACATACCCAGGCTGCGACCAGCGATCTTTCCATAGATCAGGGAGATGCCCTCGACATCTTTCTCCTGTAATCTGGAAGGCTCATCGAGAGAATACTGCCATTAATCTTAGAGTAGCCCGGAGAGCGTTTGAGTCTGCGACTCGGAAAAGGTGGACCTTTCCACTTCAGTATAAGATTGTGTGTCGCCGGATAGAAGCCATTCTGCAGGGCAAGCGGCCTGGTTCTGATCTCGTCATACTGGATGATGAATTCTCGCCTGCCTCACGCCAGCTGTGGGAACTTGCGATACTGGAGCGAGTCTCGGGAAAGATTCTAATTAACACTATCGTGAAGCATCAAAATGGGGTGGATCATAATCATTTGGGAGAGCATCCCTTTCTGAAATTTCTGAGCCGATCAAAAGCTAGATCAGTCTTTTCACCATCCCGACGTTCAGATATCGGCCGTATGAATATACACGAAATTGCATCAACCCTTCAGCGAGTTGGGATTTCTCAAGACACAGTCATCCTTGTATACCATACTTCGGCAATGGATTTACGAGTCTTAAGGCAACTCTTAGAGTCCGAGGGATATTACAACATCCTGCCACCTAACAAGAACTGCATTCCCTTAATCAATCTACTCAGGCCAAATATACATATAGGATTACCCAAAAATTAGCGGTTCCCCCTGGCGCTTGAAGTTGTGTTCCCGCTTATGTATCCCCGGCACCAGTTAATCGGCCTTAATCACCAGGCACTTGTCGACTGTGAGCAGACACGCTTAGTCTGTATGGCATTTGATGAACTGTGCAGACCTATTGAAGAGCGAGGGGAGGATTGGCAGTCAGACACAGTCGTGGGATCGGCCCAGCTATCTATCCTCAATTGGCTGCAAGACAAACACACAGTTGATAATAACGACGGTAAGACCCTTTGCCGTTTTAAAGATGATAAATACCTACGTAGGTATTAACAGAAATAACAGAAACGAGAAAACACAGGCGCGGCTCGGTCGAGAACGAGGGCGAAACTTGCAAGCGAGTTCTACAATCCTGAAGCGGTATCAAACTTTCGTCATTACAGCATCGTGGACGGGAGTCTTTGACTCTTTCAAAATGATGCTCCGTGCCTTGGGGACTGATGTAACCGAGTATAAGCCACACCAGCCGTATTCTAACGTGGACGTGAGGTCACTGACTAGATAAAAGCGCATTACGCCGTCGAAGTTGCTCTCCAGCGCAATATACACACATCAGAGCCTCCATCCGATAAGGCATCTTCGTCCATGCAAAGTCCAGAAACTTTGTCTTCATCAAGGTGATGCCGTACCCCATCTGCTCCGACTTTCCGAGAAAAGAAGAGAGAGGCGTTGCAAGGAGCCGTTGACGAGGGGAAAATGCGAGAGGTATGAAATCATAGGTAAATCAGTTTAATTAGTACTAGAGAAGTGCAACAATCGCCCTAGTAGTCTTTCAGTTATCCATAAAGGAGGGAACTCAAACTGCATCTGTCTATGCCTACCTACCCAGTGTAAGAGATGGATGGATTGGATCTAGATCCAAATCCAGTTAGCCTCAAATCCATCAAATCCATTGGATCTGGATCAAGATCCAAACTTTATCCATGCCCAGGCTTCAATTTTGCCGTATATGAAGCCAATTCTGGCAATTTATGCCACTCACGTGACATAACGGCCCAGTGTGGTTTTCAGTATAATCTGACTACAGCTGTTTCTAACTACAGCTGTTTACTAAGCTCCACCGCAGCTGTCCACTGAGTTCCACCGTAACTGTCTACTGAGTTCCACCGCCTCTGTCCACTAAGTTCCACCGTAACTGTCTACTAAGTTCTACCGTAACTGTCCACTAAGTTCCACCATAACTGTCTACCAAGTTCTACTGTAACTGTTTACTAAGTTCTACCGCAACTGTCCACCAAGTTCCACTGTAACTGTCCACTAAGTTCTACCGCAACTGTCTACTGAGTTCCACTGCAACTGTTTACTGAGTTCTACTGCAATCTACGGACCCTAACTTCTACTAACTAATTAGGATTTTCCATGCCCGGCATGGAAAATCGCTATTGGCTTGCTTACTATTAGCACCTTGGCAGCACTTGTGAGGATTGCTTAAATTAATAACCTCCGCCTTTTAGACCTAATTGACTCTAGAGGAGTTAACTTTGTAGGCTTAAGTGGAGTTATATTAAGTCTTAAATTAATAATCTTATTCTTATCCCAGGAGTAGAGATATAAAGTTACCTGGATCATACTCTGCTTAAGGTAGTTGTGGCATTTTATAATTATCTGGCCAAGACAGCTAAAAATATGTTCTGGCTTATTACTTATAGCTGGAATTAATAGGAGATTAATGGCTATTTAAGTAAGGTACGGGTACTGTTCGCGGCTAATAGTTCTCTACTACTTAATTGGGGTCTCGCAATCTTTAACTTAATTCTACGTATAATAGCAATTATATTTATCCTATACGGCAGTAGAACAACGTTAATAGCCGCTCTTCTAAAGACCTTTTATTCTATAGGCCTCTATAATATTAAGCTTACGCCTAGGCTTCTTCTTCTCCGGGGATAGAGCTTTTAAGATGGGCTGTTGCTTATAGTCTGTAAGCCATAGATGTTTAACTAATTTATAGGCAGACGTAATCTAAGTCTTCTTATGCTCCCACTAAGCTTCTATATACTGCCAATTGTATCTAGGATAGAGGACGACTGCGGTGATATAGGCTGCTGACTTATTAATTTTTGCATAGTACCGTTAAGCCTTATTAAGTGCAAACTTAATTTATATAGCAAAATGCTATTCTCCTTTAATTAACAAGGGCGGTGCAGATTTAAAGCGTTTATATGTAGAGGTAAGTTCTTTAGTGATATATTCGATGTCCTACTAAACATTAACTAGCCTGTATAACTTGCTATTACCTAGTTGGCCTTATAGGTCTATAGTTACAACCCAGCATGGTTTAAGTAAATTTTTATACTGTGTTAGAACCTCCCAATTGTCTATAGTAAGCGCATCTTTAAAGATTATATTCTGAGCGCTGTCCTAGTCTTCTGGCTAAGTAGATTCTAGCCTCTCTTTTAGTTGTCTTACGCGTTACTGCTCTAACTATATAAAGTCTTTAAATGGCGCGTGAAGCTGATTTAGTATATAGAATTCCTTATAAGTACTATTCTAGCGGGTAGCGTTAGATCGGGAGAGGTCTCGTATTATTATTGTGTCCTATTAGTCCTCTAGGAGGATGCTCCAGAGATACATCTTCTGGCCTAATAATTTATTAGCACTATTAATTAATTCGTACTTTTAGAACTACTTACTTTTATACCACCAATGTCTTCTCTAAGGGCTTATATACACCCATACAATTAAGTTATAAGCTTTGCCAACTAGTCCTCGCTTCCTCTATATCTGTAACTGCGCCTTTATGTCCTTAGGTACTACATCCTCTGCTTTAAATAAATCTAGGTTATAACTGTATAAGAGGTGGCGGGTAATAATATTAATAATATAGCCTAAACAACGTAGCCAGCGCTTAATTAGATTAAAGTTAAACTCCTTTATAATGGCCGTTATTACCATATTATTATTAGTCGCGTTATCTAGTATAAAATACCTAATCTGCTCATTCTTAATACCAAAGTCTTTAATTACAGCAATTACACCTTCTGCGATATTAACGCCAGTATATAAGCCAGTCTGCTCTAGAATAGCAAGAAGAGTTACTTAAGGCTTGAAATCTTTGTTAAGAAAATGGGCAATAACGCTATTAAGCAAAAGAAGGTTACCTGACGTCTATAGGTTAAAAGATAAATAGATCTTACTAACCGCGCGTTGTAGCTCTTTCTTTACTGCCGCCTTATGGTAAGCATAGCCCTTAATAATCTAAGATCTGACTAACTATCTACTAGGCATACATTCTGCTGCTTAAGGCGATAGATATTTAATAAACTCGCGAAAGACTGGCCCATTAACTTGCCTAAAAGACACGTTATTATAGACAATCTATTAAAGAAGAAGTCGCCTAAACGTCTTCTTATTAAACGCACGCGCTAACTTATTAAGAACCTGCTACTCCTAGGGATTATTTACATTAAGACCTTTAAGTATAGAGATTGACTTTAATGTATACGGCACCTCCTTACCCTTCTTGTTAAATGTATAACCATAGACTACTTAAATATGCTTTATAATATTAGAGCTTCCTTTATAGGTGTTCTAGGAGTGGGCCTTAATACTATACTTGCAATAACACTCCTTATAGAGCCACCACCGGTCGCTGGTTTTATAGTTCTCTATTAGTACGCCTAACTGCCAAATTAGGGAGGAGAGCTTGCTATTACCTTTAGAGATTAGGATAATATAGCCAGGTAATCTGTTTTAGTTAACCTAGGACCAATTAAACTGACTTTTATCTTTAGGAGGAGCCTTACTAGCGCGCGCTTTAGTAGACCAATTAGCGCTAAACGTACTAAATATTGGAGCTGTTGTAAGAGTTAAGATTTTAGGTATATTGGGATTAGGCGTTGGCGTTGTTTAAATTGTAGCAGATTAATTAGGCTTGGTTATATTAGAGACTTAATCTTCTGGCCTTACTACTATGTTTAATAAGTTAGGAGACCAGGTGGTACGGCGGTGAGGCTGCCAGGTAGGGCCATTTTGTGGCTAGAGGTGTGTAGGTATATTTAAGGGAGGTAGTAGTGGTGGAGGTAGTAAAGGTGGTTTGGCAACAGCCTTCTTCTTTCTTAGCTTTAGAGGCATGGTTAATAGTAATAATAAGAATAAGAGGTAAGAGACTTTATTATTTTTGCTGCTATCTAACTATTTAACGCACAAATGCACCAGTTTACCCCTTTTACGCCATCTAATAGTTAGTGTAGTAATTAATGCATTACGGCGTTGCCTCAATAATGCTATAAATGGATAACTATTGGATCTAGATCCATATCCACGCCACTAATAGATTAGGCGTAGATTAGTGGATTAATGGATCCTGATCCAATCTCGATCCATCTATCTCTTACACTATACCTACCGAACATGCGGATCGTTGGTCCCCCCAACGAAAATTTTAACCCAAGTTTATTATTATACAGACTTTAATTAATATAAGAAGGACTCCGGGCCTTATTTTAGGGGTATATGCTTAAGATATTATATAGGTAGCAGGTTATGCGGAAAGGTATGTGCTAATAGTATACTATTATTCTGTTAGCTAACATATATATAGGAAAGTTTATTAAATCTAAAGCCGGTTATACCTTAGGGCAGAAAACATATAAAATTAACTTCTGCTAATAATCTAGCTAAAACGCCTACTAAGAAGGTATAGTATCTATATATTAATAATATGGATATTACTAATATCCGTATAGCTTTATTCTTATACTATCCCTGCCTATACTACTACGCCTTTCTCCCCTACTAAGACCTTCCCCGCTATTAAGACTCCCACTTATAGTAGTACGCGCGGCCATAGAGGCACCTGCTCTGCCGCTATTCCTCTAACTCTTTTACTAATTACTAGCATACTAGGTACTACTGTTGCTGCTACTGCTTTTATTAGTATAGAATCTATTAGGGTATATTTAGTAATTGCTATTTCTACGTGTATTAATATAGTTTATAAATGGATAATTAATATAGTAAAAAATGTTTAAGCTATAGACCACCGGTTAAATAAGTTTAGAGATTCTTTAAGTAAAATAAACGATAAGGTTGCGTTCCTAAGGCGTAGTATTACTATACTTATACTTTTACTGGGCTACTAGATATTAAATAGATATATGTTAGCTATTGCTGCGGGTTGGCTATTATTACGGGTTTATAATAATAAAATAGTAGCTCTTATCTTTTTGCTACTATATATATAGGAATTAAGTCTCTACCTTAAATTTAATAGATATACTTAATTAATATTATAATATCCGTATAAGCTAAGGTAAAGATATCTATATAAGCTAAGGTAAAGATATCCGCATAAGCTAAGATGAAGATATTTATATATCCGCACTATAAAATAGCTAACTACTATGTTATATACTACGCATTAAGAAGATTATATACTGGCTAGAATTAATATTAATAAAAAAAACTCGCTTAATATATTAAAATAGAAATATACTATAAGCCTAAGTATTTAAAAGTCCTCTAGCATATTATCTATAGCCATATTAAATATATCCTTATAAGGGTTATATAGTAAACCACTAATATAAGATATGCGCATATTAAAATTAGTAATAACGCCCTATAAGATCCGCTCTAATCTAAGTTAAAGAATAGTAGGTGCCTTAAACCTAATATCCTGTACACGCTAATATATAATTAAGTCCTTAGTAATTATATCTGTAATGGACTAGATATTAACTATAGGAGACTTAATTATATAATTAGATATAATCCGCTTACTAAATGTGTCCTTAAACTTAGTATAAAGAGGTCTAATATAGCTTATAGTAAGAACGCTCTACCTAAATAAAGAGTCTACTCTAAAGGTTGAGTTTCCGCATAATTAGAGTAACTCCTTTAGCTAAAGATTTAATAGTTTATTAAATTAATCAGCTTTAAAAAGCTTTTTGGCTTTCCGCAATTATTAATTAGCCTATTCGCCACTACGGCCCACTAAAGTACTAAATTATACGCCTTCGTTGCAATTAATCTCTAGAAGTACATTATTTTAGATATATAGCTGTTACTCTTTAAACCAGTAAAGTAAAGGCAAAGGTGGGCAATTGTACGCTTTAAAAGGCCGATATCCATATGCTTAATAGCGTATTTTAACACTTTATAAGTTTTAACCACCTATAGATACCAAATATAATTAAAGAACTCTACATTAATAATTTAAGCGAGCTGGCTCGTAGTAGCGGAGCTAGGTACTATAAGTAATTAATCTATAATTTAAGAACCTTCACGGGCAAAAGGCTGCAGAGGGACCAATTTATTAGCCTTGCGGCCGACTTTAGAGCTAAAACCCGCTACGTGGATATCCTTAATATGCTATAGAAACTGCTAGGGCATTAAGGATTTAATATATCTTTAACCACGCCTTTTTTATAGATATTAAGCCTATCGCGGATATATATTAAAAAGAGCGCAATAATACAGATATTAAAACTATATAGTACTAGATCCTTAAGATGGTAAAAGGGAGGGCGCTTTATAGGGATATTTTATTACTTAAGGTGATTTATATAAATATAGAGCGTAGAGTACTACTATGTATATCGCTTACTGCTAAAGAAAGTCCTTATAATTATATATAGAAAGTTTAACCGGAAGTGCCAAAGACCTAGAATAGGTAGTACCTAATAGTAGCTATTATATAAGAGCGCAGCCTCCACCTACTCCCACTTATAGACGTGGATAAGCTTTATAGTTTTCTAATTACTATATACTAGATATAATTAGTCCTAGAAATTATTATTGCGATTAAGTTATAGTTGCTCTAAGAATATTATCTTAAGTATATGGTAGTTGCCATTTATAGAAGAAGCCTTACTCTCTATAATAAGGCCCAGGTTTATATACGTTATCTTTACAGATAGTAGAATATTAATCTCCAGTATATGCGGATATTTTAGTTTAGTATTAGATTTAAAAATACTATTTATAGTGGCCGGATATGCGCTTTATAGAGTATCTATAATTATAAATATAGATATCTGGTTTTAAACACTATTATATATATTACCTAGCGCCTTAGCAATATCCTTAATCTAAAGTTATACCTAGTTATACAGTATACTTTAAAGAAGGCCACTGGGGGGGATATAAGATCTATAGATAAGCTTTCTAGTAGTATAGGAATAGAAAATACTAGTATCTCCAATTAACTAATATCGCGTTTACTTAAGCTAGTTAAAATTATTATATATAATATAGATATTATTAAGAGCGGGCATTAATTAGAGGTAAGTCTTTAACAACGTTAGCGCTAGTACATGTATATCCACCGCTAGTATTATAGCCTTCCTTAGAGCGTTCGGCCAATTCCATCTTTTAGTAGTTAAGCGTCTTATATCTATTAATAAGCCCTAGTTTATAAAGCAGTAATAAAACCTAACGTTTTATACCTATATTTTAAAGATAAAGACTAAAAAGCTAAGTTAGTGGAGCTTTAAGCGCGGCCTAATAAAAGAATAGATATAAGAAGAATAACCTGCCCTAGATACGGATTTTATAATTTATTAGTTCTTAACTATGCCAATAATCTTTCTATCAGTTAGTAGAGTAGAAGGGCATATTAGTTAATTACCTTATAGCCCTCTAAGAGTTAAATGTCTTTAAACTCTAAATCTAACTTCTATAGCCTAAAGATAACCGTCTTCTACTAAAGATTATAAAGCTCTTTATAAAGGATATCTATAACCATATTAATTAGTTCTAAATGGATATCCGTAGTCTCTATAATCGCATTGCGGATTTCTTCGTCCCCTAGAAGGGTAGTAATAAGCTTCTTTACCTTCTTCTTTTTTATCTTCTTCTTTCTTTACGTATCGTCTTTTTTTTACGGCACTAAGCTATAGCTATACTAAAGAAAGGTTACTAAAGGACTATTACTAGTCCCGTAAATGCTCTAAAATAACCTTAATCTTCTCTTCCTTTATTACCCAGCGCGATATCCACTTAGCGGATACTCCAGTTAGTATTTAGATAGGCGTCCGCTAGTTAACTAATATTATGTTTATAGTGGGGGTAGGCAATTTAATTATTAACATATTATCTGTTTGGTGGCGCTTTCTACTTAATATCGCGGAGGCTAATAGGGTAGAGATATTTATTAATTATAGAGCTGCTTCTGAGGATTAATTTAACAGTATTTTTAAGATAATAGCTGCTATAGGGATATAGATTAATTTCGTTAAAGAAGGTAACTACTCTATATATAAAATAAGTTGCGTCGCTTAATAAAGTCTAGAAAAGTCTCTTAGACTATAAAATCAACTTTTTAACAAAAAAGGTTAGCGATATCCGCTTGCGGATATACGTATGTCCGCTAATTAATTCTATGGTCTAAGCTTACTAAGGTAAGCTTTCCTTCCTTTATTTAATATCGCTTAGCAGATAGTTTATCCGCCCCAATTGCCCCTATATAGATTTAGCCGCAGTTATATTCCTATTAAGCTCTTTAGCAACCCTCTATGGCTAGGCCTATTTAAAACCACTACTTTTTATAACAACTGCACGTCTCTATATATTTAGCCTATAGTATACTCCTAAACTTTTTTAATTCGCTCCTAATTAACAGCTAAAATAGATAGTGATATAGCCGCAGTCGGAGCTTGCCGTAAGGGAGCTTACTGTAAGAAAGGTAGTATTAGTAGTAGAGTAGGTATTAACGGTAGTATTAGCGACTTAGTTAACTGAGGCATGAGTACGGCAAGAGGGACGCGCAAGCCTATATAATTGGATTGTCTATAAACAAGGATCTAAAGCTAAAGAAAGGAAATAAGAAGAACGGAAGCACCGCTTAAAGTTATATATACAATCTTCTAGCTACGTAATGGCAACTTGCCATAACTTGCCGCAACTTACCATTACATAACAGCAATTTGCCAGTGCCGTAACATTACCCCCCCTCTAAAAAAGCCTGCCCTTAGGCTTTATATATCTATATTACCCCTACGGGGCATTCTTATCTTTATGCTCTACTGGTAATTTGTTGTCTTTACTATGCCAGCACTCTACCCACTTATTAAGGTACTTTAGAGGTCCGGGCTTATTAGGGTATTGGTTATAAAACTCTTTAAGCTTCTAGGGACAGCCTATAAAGTTCTAAGTAGGGTACTAGGTTGGGTCTAGATTATAGCCTTTCTATTAGATATAGTATCTTAGCGTTCCCCATACTAGTTTACAGGCTAGTATTTTATTAACTTCCTATTTATCATTACTATTAACTTAAATTGGTAGGGGCGGCTAATTCTTTTACCCGGGTAATAGGTTATTTATAGCTTTCCGTAGCTTATCCAGTAAGAATTTAGGGTGGACTTTAATTAAGTCTAGGAGCTTAACTTTGTATAAGTTGCCTACTTTATTAAGGATTTTATATAGTCCTACCATCTTATAGTCTAGCTTATAGCTAGGCCATTCTATCTTTTAGTTCTTTGTTATAACCTAGACTATATCGCCTATGGTAAAGTCGGGCTCGCGCCTATGCTTATTTGCCTACTATTCTATTAATTTTTAGGCCTTTTCTAGGTTCTTATGGGCTACCGTCCATACTTCTTCTAAATATCTTGCGTACTACTAGGCTTCCTTATAAGATAGTTTTTCGCGTACGGTCTAAAGTCCTTCTAGTCTGTCCCAGTTAAAGCTTATATGGGGTAAGTATCCTATTTCTAGCTAAATAGGTGCAAATCCCGTAGAGTTATAGGGTAGGGTAGCCTAAGTATAGTCTATTAGGGGTAGTAGTTCGCCCTAGTTATCCTAGAAGTAGTTAATAAAGAGCCAGAGTCTCTAGTCTAAGTATTAATTTACAATTTCCGTCTAACCGTCTGTCTAAGGGTGGTATGCTATAGAGAGCTTTAGCCTAATACTAAAGATCTGGGTAAACTCATTCTAGAAGGCTAATATAAACTACGGCCCTTAATTAGATATAATAGTGTCTAAGGGTCCGTAAATTTAATAGACATAATGGATATATAGTTAAGCCACCTCCTTAGCATTAATATCCTTATAATAGGGGATGGAGAATAGGCGCTTGCCAAAGCGGTTAACTAAGATTATAACCGCATTATATCCGTTATGGTCTATAGGTAGTTTATAGAAGTCCATAGAGATATACTACTAGGGGCGTTCTAGTATTAGGAGTAGCTTTAATAGTCCTAGGGTTTTATCTTATAGAATTATAGACCTATAGCGGTTATTGCAGTTCTATATATAGCGGTTAATATCCATAACTATTCCGGGCCAGTAGTAGCGGTCGCTAGTAATCCTATAGGTCTTATTTTTTCTAGGGTAGGCCGTAGAGACCTGGGTATATACTTTAACAATAAACCGGGTCCATAAGTTCTGTTCCTTTACTACTACTAGCCGTTCCTAATACTTAAGTAATCCATTTTTAAGGGACTATGGGCTAGTAACATTCTTTACCTTTTTATAGTACTCCTATAGAGAAGAGGCCGTACAGTTTGCCTATAGCAGTTTATTAATGAGGTTAAGTTCCATAGAGTTAACAGGATATATCTTAGTATCCAAAGAGTCTATATTTGGTTCTGCCCGTATCTAGGGGTCAAGGTGCTCTAGTTATAGTAGCGTCTAAGTCCATAACAAGATCTTTACGGCTGTCTAGTTATCTATATCCTATTTACGCCTTATAAGAGCATCTGCACGGTTAGTAGCGCCTGGCCTATATATAATTTAGAAGTGGAACTAAGATAGGATATCCGCCTAGCGTGCCTGCCAGGCCGTAAGGGCTTTAGTTATTATAAAGTATTCCAAGGCCTTATAATCTAAAACTACCCAAATAGGTTTAGGGGTCCCTTCTAGCTATATACGCCAGTACTAAAGGCTAGAGACAATAGCCAGTATCTCTTTATTATAGATATAGTAGTTTAGCTTAGCGTCTATTATAGTCTTTAAATAGTATATAATAGGGTGCCATTCCCCATCTAGCTGTTTTCGGGAATAGATGGCAGCTATTATACTATCTAAAGCATCCATTTCTAATATTAAGGGCCATTATAGGTGGAAATAGGCTAGTAAGGGGGTGGAGACTTGTCGTTTCTTAAGCTTATTAAAGGCTTGCCTATATACGGTATTAAAGTAGAAGGGCTGGTCTTTACAGGTAAGGTGGCTAAGAGGTTAAGTAATCCTACTATAGTTCTTAATAAAGCGTTGGTAGAAGTTATAGAAACCAAGAAATAACTATACCCGCTTTACAGTCCTTGGGGGTTCCCATTAATTAATTACGGTTATCTTTTCCAGGTCTGACTTAATTCCGTCTATACTAATAATAAACCCTAGGTACTTAGTGCGCCTAACACTAAATTTTAACTTCCTAATATCGGCCTAGAGACCCACTTTACGGAGCTGTTATAGGACTTTATGGATATATTCCTTATATTCCAGTTTATCCTTAGAGTAAATTATAATATTATTTAGGTAGGCCGTGTAGAAGTTATTAAGGTAGTTAAAGAGTATGTTATTTATATACCGCTAGTATATAGCTGGTCCATTAGTTAGTCTAAAAGGTAGTACTTTATATTTATATAATCTATAGTGGGTCTAAAATATTTATTATTATTATTATTTATTACTTAACGTTTGATTCGGATCCCTGTTAGGCCCACGCGGACTACTCCTTATATACATATAGGGAGAAAACTCTATTTAAGAAAACCCCGTGATCCATCTCCCCGCCTTTTGGGGCTCGCTTACAAGTCGCCTATAAGTCACTAGTGGTGCTCTACTACCTTACTTTTTGACCTCCTTGGGAACCACTGCTGCCGTAACAAACCTACGGACGCGCTAGTATTACATACTATACTCTACTCCTATAGAGTTATTAGGGGGCGCCTATTACTCGCCCCTTTGCCTTCTATTGCTATTTCCTTTGCAACCCAGAACTGGTCTAGTATATTTTGGCTAATAAGCCACTGGGTAGCCGCCTTGAGGCCTTTCTATGTTAAGAGCAGTATATTATAGTTTTCTATGCCAGCTGTTAAGAGTATTGCTTCTTAGCTAATGTGTAAGGGGCATAACAGTATTATATATTTTGGTGTCTGTTTTGGCCAGCTATATTCACACCTTAGGTTACCCACTAGGATACCTACCTAGTAAAGCCAATCTTTTAGTCCTATTATTCCTATCCTTAAGAGTGTTGCTATATATTTTCCGCCTTTATTAGGCCCTCTTAGAGCCCTTAAATATTTACCCCCTATAGCGTTACCTATACTATGGCTTAGGTTCCCCTTGCTTAAGTTTGCCTCTATACCTTTAACTCCTATTTGTCTCTTTAGCGTCAGTCCAACCAGTATTATATTACAGTAGATAGTTTTCTAGTACTCTTTTATACTCTACTTTGGCTCCTTTCTCTCCCTTACTATTATCTTTGCTAGCCTTTTGTGTGTCTCCCTTCCTCCTCTATATAGGCCTAGGCCCTAGCGCCGTACTATTCTTCTTCTGCTTTCTTTACCTGTTTTCCTAATATATCTTCCCTACTTTAGGGTTGTTAGTTTCTTCTCCTATAGGGCACCCTAGGGTCCCTCCATAGTTTATTTAGGCGTGTCTTAATATACTTTATAATATTAGAGTTACGTTTCTTTTACACCCTTTACATTACATTGGCTTTAATATATAGTTATAGGGGGGGAATATTGGCTTCCTTCTTAAGCAGTGCTGTGGCCGTTCACTTATACCTGCTTGTTATACTCCTAAGGTAGGCTGTTTGGACCTTTTAGAGTGGTTTAAGAAGTGATTTAGGGGGGCCTTTTTTAGTTTCTCCAGTGGCCTAAATGCTAGATCTATATATTATGGTTAGCCGGACAACTGCTGTATATAGTAGGCGTGACCTCTGGAAGTATGGACCCTATATAAAATTAACAATCCTAGACATGGCGATATACTGTACTTAGCCCTTATAGGCCGCTTGCATTATATATGCGCTCTATTAGAGCTTACTGTCTACCTATACTCCTAATACCCTTAGGCCTTAAACCGGTTGACCCCTAAAGCCTTAGATATGGATTATATGCTAAAGATCTATAGATTAGTTACATTTTCTTATAAAATAGATTAGCTGGTATTTCTCTAGTAAGAATTGGACTCTATATTATCTTGCCTATTTTATATAGGTATTATAGGCTTTCTCTAGTGTCCTATAGTTCTCTACAGCTGTTGGCCTATATGTAATTAGGTTTGTATTATTAATAAAGCCTATCCCCTAGGTCGCCCCTTCCTTAAAGGTGTTAAGCAGGTTGCTTATAAAGAAGAGAAAGAGTATAGGCGATAGAGGTAATCCTTATAGTATTCCTATTATAACTATAATAGGGGGGCTCTAGTATCTGCTAAAGACTAGTAATGTTTCTTTCTAGCCTATAAATTCTTAAATAAATTAAATGATCTATTTTAGGAAGCCCTTTGCCCTAAGGATGTATAGGAGACACTTATAGGGTATATTATTATAGGCGCCGCTAATATCTAGGCTAAGCATTAATACTATAAAGTCCTTTTGCATAGCCTATGTAGTTTTAATGGTAGCAGTAAGTAGTGTAAGTGCTAATAGTATTAAGCAATTCTTTCTTGCCCCTATTTGGCTTTATAGTAGTAGGGCATGTTCCTCTACTATATTTACTATATAGTCCGCTATAACCTTTTCTAAGATCTTGCTTAGGGTGTTTTCTAAGGCAATAGGGTAGTAGCTTCCTGGGATTAAGTAGTCTGCTTTGCCTTCTTTTTATAAGATAACCGTTGTTATGGATCTTCTAAGTTATAGGTAGTAGCCTATTACAAAGTATACTTTGGCTACGTTTGTAAGCTAAGGTGCTATAAGTGGTCTATAGGTCTTTAGGGCTTTATTTAGGATTCTATCTGGTCCTAGTACTATGTTGTTTAAGAGGCGGCTAATAGTTCTGGCCATTTCTTTAGTTATTATGTTGCTGTTAACCCTTAGGCAAGTTACTGGTGTTTTACTAGTAATGTTACTAAGGTCTGCTGGAGCTGGTTAAGGGAAAAATCTTTCTATAAAGATCTTTGCCTTCTTATTATTATTGCTTATAGCCTATAGTTTGCCTGCTCTTTATAGGGGTGGTAGGTATAGATCTTTTACTAGGTGTTTTGCCTTTTTCTTTACCCATTTTGCTATAGTCCAAAGGCCCTTGTTATAGGGGAGACTTAGGTTAGTAGTATATTTGTTTATAAACTATCTCTAGTTATTCCTTGCTTCTTTTCTTAGGGTATTCTTTAGCTAGTTTCTTGTATTTTTATATTATCTCTTGTCCTTAGAATTGTGGCTGTTTATATATTTCCTCCTTGCTTGTCGTTGGCTGGCTACAAGGGCCGCGCACTATACAGACTATATATATCGCGCGTAGGGGCCTAGTTTTAAAACTAGGCAGTGCTCTTTTAGCCCACTTTTAATTACTGCCTAGATCCTTTCTAGTCTTTAATTAATTTCCTTAGGGGTAGCCAATAAGCCTTGCTTATTTAGTATTGGGTGGATTTCTTTTAAATCTTAAAGTTATTATTTAATTATATTAAGGAAGCTATCTATGTTAAGCTTCCTTATTGCGTATTTTTTGCTATTTAGTTGCGCCTTAATGTCTAGATCTAGTTGTATCTAGATAGGGATATGGTCTAAGGTAAGTGCCTATTTTTCTTTAGGGGAGCACCTTTTGAGTCTCTAGTATAGGTTTTTGTCTATAATTATAAAGTTAATTGTACTTTTAATAGTACCCTATTGCTATATAATTGCACCTAAAGGGGTAGCTAGCTTAAGGCCCCTGTTATCTATAGCTCTTAGTAGGCACTCTGCCTGTTAATTAGCAGCAATATGGATGCCCCCCTACTATAGATAGTAGAGGTTTATGTCTCCTAGTAAAATAAACTCTACATGTTTAGTTTCTAGCAAGCTTATTATAGATATAATATTCTCTATTTATGCTACCCCTTTAACCCTAGGGTTATAGACATTAATAATTTATACTGGTCCCCTATATATCTGGATGGTTATAACTGTAATATCTGGGTTAACTGCCTGCTATGACTATAAGGCAAGGCTGATATTTTTACTAATTATAAAGCATACGTGTATAGCTACTTTTGGTTTATATAGGAGCTGGAATCCTTGGGGGCAGTATGTTAATTATATATAGGTATTATAATACGGCTCTTATATAGCAAGAATATAGTGTTTCTCTGGGTCTAGACTATCTAGTAGGGGCCTTACTAGACGGTAGTTTGTATTGCCGCAGTTATACTGTATAATGGTCAAGTAGTAGACCCCTAGTAGGGGTTCTTTGCCTCTCCTTTACTCCTCGCTTCTTTTGTTTTTACTTTCTCTAAAATATTTAGAACTTCTATCTCCTATATTTGCTCCCTGGCCACTACTTATTTTATATAGAGCTTTCCATTTCTATATCTTATGTTCCTACTAGCCTTTCTAAATCTAAGTCTGTTATTACCTCTGGTTCTTCCCCCGTTCTTACCAGTTAGCTATGTGCCCCTTATAAGCTAGCTGTGTGTATTGTGTTTACCATGTTAAATCTAATTCTTAATTATCCCGGCCTTGAACTTACTATAGCTATCCATAGGGGTCTTCCTACTGGGCGTTCTCTCCCTTATATCCTATATGTCCCTTATATCCCTATTCAGTTTAGTAATATCGCGTGGTATCGCTTTTGGCCTGTTAAGGCTTGGGATGGCTGGCTTAGCCCCCTAGTATTAAAGGTAGGAAATGCTGGGAAGACACCTACGTCCCCCTAGCTTATTACCTGTTGTTTCTATTTATATAACCTAGCGTGCAGTTGTTTCTGTAGCTATTAAGCCCTTTCCTTCCATCTCCTGTATTTAATGCAGTCTTCTCTCTCCTATGCCTTATGTGTGCTTTAGTGACAGTTCGCGCATTTTGTTTGGTCTTGATTTGTATATTGTCTTATATTGTGGGGGCCTGTACAGTGGCCGCAGCACACCTGTGCTGCGCATGTGGATTAGGTATGTCCCTATTATATATAGTAATAACATTGTTCTAGGTATAGTCTGTGGTTATAGAGCCTTGTGTTGTATATAAGGCCATTTATAATTATTCCTTTTTGGATAAGAAGTTTTTGCATTCCTAGTATATGTACGCTGATGATAAGGGAGCTATATGTTTGTCTATTGTTTCCCTAGCGAGTCTCTGGCGCCCTTTATATCCTCTTATTGTTCTCATTATATACTTGGTTTGTATTTTCCTATCAAAGCCATTAAATCTGGGTAATTACGAGTCCTGGTATAAGGCGTTCCGTTTGTTTTACTATCTCCTATATAGTTGCTATATTGTCCGCCTGGCGTCCCCTTTCTACCCTAAGGCTTATGGGAACCGACAGGACTTTAACTAGGTGATCTTTATAAAGCACTTTTATGCCAATACGCTCTCCTAGCCTGTCCTGGGTCTAAAATATAGTAAGATCCTTAGATCTAGGGTCTATTCTAATTTAATAAAAGGCCTAGCAGATATTAAGCTTTATAAAAATCTTAGCCTTACTTATATGGGCTAGGGTTTCTTTAAGTAAGGGCAGTAGATATTAGTCTTTATAGGTTATATAGTTTAGCTTATAGAAGTCAATATAAAAGCGGAGTCCGCTATTACGCTTTTTTATAAAGAGAATAGATAAGGTAAAGGGGACTTGGCTAGGCTTAATAAAGCCCTTATTAAGGTTGTTAATAAGGTACTGCTTAGTGGCCTATAGCTTATTAGTGGATTACTAGCGTAAGGGGCTATATCTAAGGGTGTTTTCTTTATCTAGCTTAATCTCAATCTTATAGTTATATAGTTAGTAAGGCAGGAGCATGTTAGATACTGCCTTAGAGAATATATTCTTAAATTCCCAGTACTAGCGGGGTAGTTTCTATTCTACTAGCTCCTTATCTATAAGCTTACTTTCCCCACTAAGCTAGTTATAGGCTAGGGTTTCCTTATCTTTAATTATCCAGTTAATTTTATATAAGCTAGTTATAAAGGCAATAGTGTTAGGCCGTTTTAAGTTCTAGTAAAACCCTATAGCGCCAATATAGCAGATATTAACTAGTGGGAGGTTTATAGGTTTCTTTACAGATATTTTATAACCTATATTTTACGGTTAAGGGTTTACAACCCTCCTTAGCTTTTATTCCATCTTCCATAAGCTATCTTTCCGGTCTATATATTTAGTACGGCATCCAATATTCCTTGCTGTTCTTTATAGCTATATAGGGCCTAGTCTAACTAGCTTATTATAAGCTTCCTGGGTCCCTAGTGCCGGTAGCACAATATTAGTAGTCTGGGAGCGTCGTAGTATACAGATCCGTTGCAGATTAAGCTGTATATCTTTCTCAAATACCTAGTCCCTATATATAGCATTAGCCTAATAAACGGTGTCTATCTATGGCCGTATAAGGTTTTCTATTATAATGCTTTATAAAAGAAGGGGTTAGGGGTAGGGTTTTGGGCTAGATAAGCCGTCTACTCCGTATGTCAAGCTGTAAGCCTAAATAGGCTAGCCATTTTCTTCCTAAGATTATATTATAGCTTCCTAGGTCCGTAATAAGGAAGGGGATGTTATACTACCTTTATCCGTTAACACGGAGATAGATCCGTAAGATGGTCGTAATAGGTAGCCCTATCTGTCCATTATACCCACAAATAGGAATTAGTTTAGGCAGTTCTTTAAAAGGTGCATTTAAAAAGTCAGCCAGCTTTACGGCATACTAGGTATCTATTAAGGTAAAGGCATTTACTCCAGAGTCAGCCAAAGCAGAGGTTAAAACTTAATATCCATTACAGAATAAAGTATAAGGGATAGTATAGCTTCTTCTACCAACTAGCTAACCTAGATTAATATATAATATATTAATTCCTTTTAACCCTAGAGAGGAGTCTTCCTCTAGGGTTCCTCTTTTTCTAACTCTATACTATTCTCCTAAATTAACAGGACCTTATTTATCTTTGCCGCTATTAGGCAGTCCTTTATAAAATGGTCTTTTTAGCCATATAAAAAGCAAGCTCCTTAATTACTAAGGGCCTGTCTACAGGGTTTGCTATATATAGGTTAAGTATGCGCCAGAGTTATAGCAGGACTAGCTATACAGCTAGCCCCTAGGTTTATAGCAGGTGGTATAGTCGGTGCTATAGGGGTTATAGATCTTACTAAGGCACTGCGGCTTGTTCCTATAGTACTTATATTCTAGCTAGCGGAGCTTCTAGCCTTATACTGCTTAGCCTATGCTTTAATTTAATAGAGGCCTTAATTAATAGCCAGGCAGTGGTCTGTAAGTACCTTTAGCGTTTATATAGTAGTAAAAACTAGCAGTACGGCGCGCTATAGGTCCAGGGTAAGCTTGTTAAAGAGGTCTAGTATTAGGTCTTTATAAGGAATATAGGCTTAGCTAGCTAGGTATAGAAAGCGAGTCTAAAAGGCTAAAAAGGGTTCCGTCGTTTTTATATTAAGGGCTTTATAATTAAGGTGGGCGTTCTATATCTTAAAGGAGTCCTTATAAATAAAAAATAGGTAGTTAATTATCTCTTCTCTAGAAAGGAAGGGGTCTACTAAGTCCTAGGCGTATTACAGACGTAGATGCGTCTGTGTATTACTACCGGTACGGCCAAAGACATAGGCCATTTTGGCTTAAGTAGTAGGGCAGTGGTCCGCATTAACTTTAAGCTTGTCTTGCAGTTAAAGCTTCTAATTATTAAATATAGGGTCAGTTCCGTCTATAGGCAATAGGGGGTTCGCGACCTTCGTGGACCGCGACAATGCTAATACTATACATTATGCTAGGGCCTTAAGGACTGTAGCAAGTCTCTAGATGTCTAATAACTCCTTACTAGGTATAGGGGTGTCTCTGGTTTTAAGCAGCTCTTAAAACTATTTAATTTTAGTATTAGCTGCTGCAAGTTCCTCCTAGGGGGTTAAATCGGCAACTGTTTTACTATTAGAGGCATTTGCGGGTCCTACAACGGCTTTGCCAGCTACTATATTTCTTGGCATAGTAGTAGGGGTATTAGGTGTAAGGGCGCGAAGAGGCTTCAGGGAAGATTTAAAGGAATAATATAAATTCTATCTAAATCTAAGGGTATATAGCTCTTGAAGAGAACAAGACGTTGCGTAAAGAAGAGAAAGGAATATAGGAAACTTATAACTAAATATTCGGGGTCTTAGTAGCAGACGCGTGGGTATAAGCCTACGTGGATTTTAACAAGTTTTAACTAAATTCTATTACGTTAGTAGAATTTAGTGGAGTTTAATTAAGTTAGCGGAACTTAGTAGAAAATGGTAGATTATAGTGGATAATTATAAACAGCTATAGATAGTTGTAGATAGTTACAAATAGTTTATAAACAGTTTTATATAGTTATCTATTAAGTATTTTACTAAGACATTCCTACTATAACTGGGCTAGTCCCGTTATAGTACCCCCCCTTTTTAGCTAAAGGTCCAAAACAATTTAATTTAGTTAAGAATTTATAACTTATCGCGTTATAAGCGTCGTGACGTATTTTAAGTTCTTTTTAATTTTGAGTTTCCTGCTATTATATTTTATGTCTTTATGTTAGGTAGCAGTTATTTACCTTTATATTGTGTCTATCTAGCCAGAGTAGGCCGCGAAGGATGGTCCTCATAGAACTCTTTTACTAAGATAGGCGCGTTAGCCTTAATCTGGTTATAGGTTTCCTAGGTTCGTGTTTTATATCCTTCCTACTTAATAAGAAGTTTAAATTGTTTAAATTATAGTTTCCATTATATATTATTAATTAAGTTAATAAAGTAAGAACCGTTACCGTTATCAATAATTACGGGAGGTAGTAGCGGCACTTCGCGAGTTATAGGATTATCTTTTAAAGGTTGCAATAAGCTTATATAAAACGTCGGGTGTATTTTTATCTTAGTTGGCAGTTTAAGCTTATAGGCATATAGGCTCAGTTTCTTCTTAATTTAGTACGGGCCTGCGAACTTCCAATTAAGCTTCTTTAAGGGCCGTTAAGTCTTCAGGTTTTGTGTATTTAGGTAGGCCATATTATCTTCCTTAAAGTCCCATACGGGAGCTTGTTCTTTATTCGCATGCCATTCCTATAACGTTTAAGCGTATATTAATTTACTTTGTAATAGTTCCGTTAACTGCTTTATTTAATTAACGAAGTTGTATATGTTAATTAACTAAATCCATTTAATTATAGGTTCTATTATGTCGATTTTAGGTCGTAGTTTAAATCCAAGTTAAGGGTCTTATCTGTAGGTTGCGTAGAACGGCGTCACGCCTATTAATACGTTTATTGTATTATTCGCGGTAAACTTAGCCAAAGGCAGCCATTTTTCCCAGTCGTCTTATAGGTAGAAGTAGTATATTTATAAGTATTGTTCCATAATCGCGTTCGCGATTTTAGTTTAGCTATCTATCTCTAGATAAAATACAGTTAAGAGTCGTATTTAAATACTTAATTGTTTGTATAAAGCTTGCCAGAAGTCTAAAATAAACTAGCTTCCACGGTCGGATACTATTATATTAGGAAGTCCGTATAGCTTAAAGACGTGCTTAATAAAATATTTAGCTACTAGTATTACATCTATCTCTTCGAACACGTGCATTTTTTTGTTAATTTTTTGATTGGTGGCTGCGGCTCAGGGGCCTGCAAATGGCGGGCTTGTTTTCCAGCTTTTATAAGCAGTTTTTACTGTAAAAAGCAGGAAAAATAGCCCTGAATTTGCAAGCCCATAGTCCAACTAGCGAAAGTGCGTACTTATAAGAAGTAGGGCATAAGCTATATATATACATATAAGGTGAAAAAGCAAACGCTTGGGTAGGCGGGTAAATCAACAGCAGCTTTAATTAACGAGAACTAGCATATTCGAATTCAATTAGATAATGTTGTTAATGCTTAAAGTTCTTTATGTAGAGACTTTAAGCCGTGCGCTATGGGACACGTGACTTCCTATAGACCCTATTATCTATCTCTTCGAACACGTGCATTTTTTTATTAATTTTTTAATTGATAGCTGCGGCTTAGGGGCCTGTAAATAGCGGGCTTGTTTTCCAGCTTTTATAAGCAGTTTTTACTATAAAAAGCAGGAAAAATAGCCCTGAATTTACAAGCCCATAGTCTAAGGAGAGCGAAGCGTGACCGCAGCCAAATGGGAGAAAAATGTGTGTAGAGAGATGTGTTTTAGGTATCAGCCTTACACATAAGGCTGAGTTAAAAAGAACGCTGGCGGGGTACCCAGTTGAAACCTTTATAAAAGGCGGAAGGCGTTAGCCTGTGAGGTTAAGTAATAAAGGCGGAAAGCATCTAACGTCTAGCGGCCTAGGCGTTGGACCTCTTCGTTAGAGAAGCTGTGGTCTAGGGCGTGTTAGGCCGCACCTCTGCGGAAGCTGTGACCTGTATACTATGCGGCTGAAATGCTATAGAGGTTCAGTCTTAATTTAAGCGTCTTCTATGCGTATAAGGCGGAAAACGCCGCACCACTAGATGCAGTAAATAGCGGCGCAGAGGGAGCCTAGGGGTCCAGGAGAAAAAGCCTTTATAGCGCTGCTATAGGTCAAACCGCGTTAAAGGTTGCGGCTACTATAATTTAAACACCCTGCTTATCCTTATCGGTCTTGCTCCGTTTAAGACGGAAGGTAAGGTAATCTCCAGAGGGGCTGAACTGTACGTCTAAGCAAGTAGCTTTGGTTGCAGCAAATAATAGTTTGGACTGTTACTTGTTGGTATAGGAGATCTCGCCCATATGGAGGCACCCTACGAAGGCGAGGTAGAAGGCGGCGTTGGTATTTACCCCTAGGATTAAGTTACTGCTAGTCGCGATCTTAGCGAGGATGCTATATAAGATTGGCAACTTCGGGGTGGATTCTTTTAGGTTAGGGTTAAGGGAAGTTGCCCTATCTAGTATACGACAAAGTAACGCGTTCTTAAATACTGTAACTAGGAGAATATAGTTAATATATATAGAGTAGATCACGGTAAGATATAAGCGTAAGGTTTTTAAAGCTACCCTACCTATATACGGAGAACTATTGCTATATGTCCTCTATGCTACCCATTCCATAAGATTGGGTAACTGGGCTAGGTATAGCGCCATAGCCCTTATGGCGCAGAAGAACTCCCATAACTTTATACCTAAGGCGTATATCTTATGGGTGTTAGGCTTAATGCCGTGCCATAAAAGGCTTAAAACTAAGTAAGATTGGCCTAATTAGGTAATAAAAGTAGGCGGTGGGCCTAGTAGGTTAATAAGCAAGCCTAAAGATAAGCTATTAGCACCAAGAGATTAATTTAAGAATAGAGATTTTTAACTATAGCCTAGTTAAAGCGGGAGAGTGCGTTAGCTAGTGTATTGTCTTCGGATAAAATCCAGAAAGATTATAACTGGATATTAAATACGGCAGCCTAAACTAAGATTTGTCGGAGGAGCAAATTGGTAGGGCCTTTAAGCACTGTATTTTGCAGGCCTATAAGGGCGACTGTGTTGTCTGTATAGACGTAAACAGATAAATATTGCTAGGTAGGGCTCTATTTCATAAATACGTTAGTAATAGCGAGTACTTTAAGCACATTAATATAGGCATGGAGGTGCTTAGAGGCAGGAGATACTGCAAAGAGGTTATCTTGTAGCAGTATAGAGGCATAAGGGCGCCATTAACTATAAGGAGTAGAATAGGTCTCGGCGGAGGTGTGGCCTAGGCAGCTATAAAAGAAGCCAGCGTAACTGTATTTAGATAAGGTATCCGTAAAGAGATAGATTTGGGGGTAAGTAATATCCTCCTAAAAGAAGCGAACCCTATTTCGAAGTGCTAGGGCTTCACTCCACCAAGCTAGGTTAGAGACTACCGCCGGTAGAATAGGCAAAGTGCGGCAATTTATAAGAGAGAAAGCTGTAACAAGGTCCTATAGCAATCTTAAATAAGATCGCCCTAACTAGATAACTTTTATAGCCTAAGCAAGGCTACCTCCAAGTTGCTAGCACTGTTTAAGAGAAACTTGGGGCCTAAAGACAAAGGAGGTAAGTAGATTTTGTAGTGCCATCTACTTAATAGGGCTAAGAGATAAGAAGAAAGTATTAGTGTTAATCTAATAGCCTAGTACATCTAACACCATACCACAGGAGTCTTTTGTAGTATTAGGAGGGAAACCAAGTAGTATAATTATAAAGTTATATACGCAAACTACTAGTATATAACTAGTGCCTAGGTATAAGATGAATATAAAGTTATCTAAATAATAAACTAGCGCGAAGAAAGCGATAATTGAATAAAGGCGGCATTTAAGAATCCAATATAGGGCTTCTATAAAAAGGTTAAAAAGGAAGGGTGCAGTAGCTAGACCAAAGGGGAGACAGTATTTAGTATATACTATCTTTTCCCACTTAAAACCTAGTAGGCGTTGGTTGGTAATAGCGACTAGGATATTCTAAAAAGTGTCTTTAAGATTACGTTTAAGGATAACGGCCCCTCTCCTAGCAAGGAGAATAAGTGCTAGAATGTCATCTACGGTGCTATAGATAAGGGTAGAGTAGGCCTCTAGAATAGCGGCGTTAACAAAAAGACCTCGGCGAGGCTTAGGCGAAGAGAGATTATAGATATAGCAGAAGGTTCCATCTAGCTTAGGTACAAGTCCTAAGGGGGAGCAGTAGATCACTTTAGGCGGATAAATAGCAATACGGCCAATAGGTAGATTAGTAATAATTTTTATAGTAATTACCCCCCGGTTAGCATTAGATGGGAGTTAATTTAAACATATATATGCTAGCAATAAGGCAGTAACTCCAATCCGTGCGCCATATATTAGGATACCCTTAATTAAGGGGCCGAGATCTCCAGGGTATAGAAGTAGCTTATTCCTCTAGGCCAGTGCGTTCAATGGCAACAGCGAAGTATAAAGTGGATACTCTAGGGTAAATACCTCGAATCTTAGTGTTGAGTTCAGGTATAGAGGGGGTATAAATTATTACGGAGACCCCTTATAGTCTTTCTTAACGTGATTCCCTCCACATGCTTTATAGAGATGTTAATAAGAGCATGGCAGTTTAAAGCACGGACGGCCTATATTCCAATTACCACATACCTAACCCTGTGGGGATAAGGTAGATATATCTACCTAAGGGCGTTTAGATAACGAACCACTATAGGAGGATAACAGGGCTAGGCGCAGGGTGGCGAAATTGCAGTTAGCTGCTTATAGTTTAATAGGAATAGCCTAGTTAGTAGGGTTAGTTTAACTAAGCCTTATAGCTCTCTAGTGGACAACTAGGGCTAAATTAAGGACACTATTCTAAACAAACTGTGCGGAGAAGCCTATAATAGCTTAGTGGAATTTTGCCATTGTAATAGCTAAGGGGGTTAATATAGCCCAGAGGGTTTAGACAATAATACTATAGTTAGTAAAGCCCTTAAGCTAAATGCCTATAGAGGAGAAGTCCTTTCTAGAGCCCTTGCTAAAGGCAATAACTCTTCTATCTGCCGTTAACTCCATCCAATTGGAGTTGATTCTAGACGGGTTATTACGTAACTTTACAAGGTTCTCTAGAACAAATATACCCTTCTAGATTACAGTAACTTTAGAGACTAGGATCTTAGAAAGAAGCAAGTCTAGGCTCTTTATAGTAGGAGGGAGAGAAGACTTACCAGAGTCAGTCTCTACTGTATTAATTATAGTAGGGTTCTTCTTAATGGCGGCGAGCCGAGCCTAGTATATTTCTTCCGTGGCTAACTTTGCTTGGGCTATAGAAGCAGCAAGTGCTTTAAGGGTAGCCTGGTTTAAAGCTGCCTTATAAGCGCGCTCCTACTTGCGGTCTTTCAGCTCTTGTTCGTGAATATCCTGTAGGCGCTTTTTAGCTGCAGCTACGGCTGTGGCGGAGGGCGTAGGGGCCATAGTAATGGAAGGGCGACGCGTCTGCGAGCCTTCGCTATCAAGAACACGCGAATGAGAGCGTGTGCTATGTGCAGGAGCGTCTTCAAAAGAATTTGTCATAAGGAGTAGACGGGGGATAGCGGAGAGGAGTGACGGCCACGGCCTGAATTCAAGGCTTTAAGGGAGGAGATTTGACGGTTAAATAAGATCAGAATGAATAAATTAACAGCAGCTTTAATTAACGAGAACTAGCATATTCGAATTTAATTAGATAATGTTGTTAATGCTTAAAGTTCTTTATGTAGAGACTTTAAGCCGTGTGCTGTGGGATACGTGACTTCCTATAGACCCTATCATTAATTAAGTCTATAGGAATTATATGTCGCATTTTTATAAGGCGGTTAATAACTACTATAATATTTATAAACCCATTACTGTTAGGCAAGTCGACTATAAAGTTAATCAAGATATCGCGCTATCTTTGTATCGGAATTAGTAGTGATTAAAGTACTTCTTACTTCTTTATATAAGAGGTCTTTCCACGCACGCATATCCTGCATACTTGAACGTATTTTTATACGTAGTCGTGCATCGTAGGCCAGTAGTATGCTCGTTGAATAATTTTATAAGTTTTCGCACGGCCAGGGTGCCCTACTACAGGGAAGTCGTATACGAATTCGAGTATCTTAAATTGTAAGGGTTCGGAATTCGGAACTACTATCTTCTATTAATAGTATAATCGGTTGTTTTAAATTTCGTATTTAGTAAGTGTAATATCCTTATACTGTCGTTTTCCTATTTAAATCGCTTTTATTATATCTATTATCCATATATTATTCTTGTATTTATATTCTATTAGCTTATTAATTTCTATTTCCTATTTATTAACTTCTAATTTATTTCTATTAAGTTCCATATCTAGAAATATAGGACGTAGTTTTTCAAAATGTTTAGAAGGCAATAAGATCCATAATTAATTTATAATCCGTTTATCTATAGCATTTATAGGTAGGTCCTATAACTATTATATTAATATATTAGGCTTCTAATTAAGTTTGCCTAGTTAGTATATAATCTTAAAGTTAAATTATAAGAGGTATTCGGCCCAACGAATTTAGCGCTGCGTTAATTACTTTATAGTTATAAAGTACTGCAGGTTCTTATAGTCCGTTAATATATATATTAGGAATAATAATCCTTTAAGCTTAGGACGCCATTGTTTAAAATATCTAATAATTGCAAGCAGTTCCTTATTGTATATCTTATAGTTTAATTTAGTAGGGGCGAGTTTCCGGGAGAGAAAGGCTACTAGACGTAGCTCACTGTCCTTATTATATTGTAACAACACTCCCCCTAGCGTATAATCGGATAAGTCTGTTTCCATAATGCATTTAAGGTTAGGGTTTGTTGGTAACACAAGGTGATATCACGTAGCTACGGTTTGTAGATAGTATGATAATTGTTCTATTCTTTTTCTTCTGATGAGGAAGGGCGAGGAGCTTAAGGCTCCTCGCCACGCTAGTGTCGCGGCGACACGTGACTACGTAACCACACGTGATATATTCCCGACACTAGCAATTCTTCTTTTGTGGGTTGTCTGTGTGACTATGCCGTTCTAACCGCTTAACTAGTGTAACAGATATTAATCCTTCTTACTTACTATTGCTATTGTAATATAAGTCTCGCTGTCCCAAATTTACTAAAGAAATGGTGGTTGACCAAGTAGTAAACCTTAAACTGTTATAACCTTAAATTGCCTTTTAGTACGTGATACTTTCTTGCTAGGAAATCCTGGGTAGATTAACCAGGGAACTATATCGTTAAAATAGAGTTGCGGAGCTTGTTAATATCCGGCTCCATTCTAGAATCCACCTCTACTAGATCCTCCACAAGAGCCTCCTCCGTGGTAGCCAGAGCCTCTGCGTCTATCATAGCTGCCACGGCCTTATCTATACCCACTTCATCCGTAGGAGCAATCAGTGCAGTACTGGCCGTTATTATGACTGTCGTATTCGCCGTAATTAAGCTCCTGCTAAGGGTAGTTATTAAAGTAGAATTGCTGTGCCTTATAAGAGCGAATAGTGGTACTAATCGCAGATCTTAAGTTATCTGATTTTCCAGTGATCTTGCTGTAATAGGAGCTACTAGTATAATCTTTAAGCGTAACCGAAAATGCACTATGGTGTTAAATTAGTAGATACTGGGGAACTGAAGACAAAGGTTGTTGCGGAGGTTATTGCGGAGATTGCTGTGGAGATTGCTACGGAGATTGCTGCGGAGGTTGCTGCGGAGGTTCTTGTTAAGCTTGCTGCTGGTGGGTTGGGATATCATTTATAGATTTGGCTTATTGTGCCGGTTATCTAGTCGCGGTAGGGGTTAGAGGAAACATCTCGGCGCTTAAGTTAAACGAGGTTGAGAATCTCTAGTAGGACGGAGCTTAAGGCATAGGTTAAGATACGGCAGCCTAAGGAACTTAAGGCTGAGGAACTTAAGGTGTTTAATAGCCTAAGGTTATCTATAGTGGTTCTTATGGAGCTTGCTGCTGAGATTACTGCGGAGATTCTTGCGGAGGTTGCTATAGAGGTTAAAGCGTCTCTAGTAGTGCAGCGATTGGGACAACTGGTGGTGCAGCAGTTGGAATAGCTAGTGGAATTAACAGAGCAGCTAGTGGTCGGGCTAGAGATGCTTGTGTAGCTGGTAGGGGACTATAGAAAGGTGTTAATTGTGGCTGTTCGTTGTTAGGATTCCATTAAAAGTTAAACTTCTTTATAGTGCGTATTTGGTGCTTAATCTCTTATGAAGTCCATTTGTGCTCTTCCTTTACGTTAAGGACCTGCTCCTAAATGTTATCTCTAATAATGCCCCCATCTATAGGGATAAATACTCCATTCTCCTAAAGGAAGTCTTAAAAATCCTAAACAATATTAACATTGCTAAGTGCCTAGGTGTTAGCGGTCCATCCTATAAAATCCTCCCTGAAATATCCCCATAGTTGTATATCAGCATAGTGTCTACTTTAGTAGAAGAGAATATGGTGTAGGAGGAAGCCATTGACTTATTTTACCGTATAGGTTGTTATATTAAAAACAGGAAATTCATCTTAATCTTCATCGATAAGTTTCGCGTACGTAGCTACCCCTGGTAGTAAGGAATCTCTCCAGTTATTTAGAGTAATCGTAGCCATGTTTTCAGAGGAAGGGAAGTGTTATTGGGTTATAGGAGAGGAGGTGTTATTAGTGTAGGGATTGTCGATTATTATTTGGTACGCGTTTAGACGAGAATCTGCGATTATAGGGCTTAGGACCAGTTCTGGCCTTAAATCGCGAAGACTCGTAAAGCGTGTTGTTCTGCGTAATGGACGCAAGAATCTATAATCTGGGAAAGGCTCAGGACCAGTTCTGGCCTTTAGATCCTTAGATTCGTAGAAGAGTTCTATTTAAGGTTTAGGACCAGTTCTGACCTCAAAAGACAGCTTCCTCTAGCACGAGTAGCACTGGTACAGTGGCTCGTCTCTTCTTGGGAATACTTAGCTGCTCTATAGTATAACAGTAAAGTTAACCACTGATCAGTGTTGGTAACACAAGGTGATATCACGTAGCTACGGTTTGTAGATAGTATGATGATTGTTCTATTCTTTTTCTTCTGATGAGGAAGGGCGAGGAGCTTAAGGCTCCTCGCCACGCTAGTGTCGCGGCGACACGTGACCACGTAACCACACGTGATATATTCCCGACAGGGTTAAAGTGGGCAAGAATTGGAGCAGTTATAAAATAATGCTTTAGGTCGTTAAAAGCTTGTTTATATTTAGTAGTCCATTTAAATTTCATATTCTTTCTTATTAGGTTTACTAACGGCTAAGCAGTTTCTAAGAAGTGGTTAATAAATCGTTAATAGAAATTTGCAAATCCTAGAAATCCTTAAATGTCTTATACGTTGCTAGGGCTTTCCCAGTTCACAATTGCGGCGACTTTCTTAGGGTCTATTTTAATTCTGTTGCGGGATATTATTAAGCCTAAGTACATAACCTCGGACGCGTGGAACTTGCATTTCTTAATATTGCATTATAGGCCCGCATCTTATAGGCGTTTAAGGACCATTCTAATATATTTTTAATGTTTAGAAAGCAAGGACGAGTAGATTAAGATATCGCCGATATACGCGGTAATAAATATATTAAGGAATTTACGAAGCGTATTATTAATATATTGCTAAAACATACTAGGACCGTTCTCTACGCTAAATAGTATTACTAGGTATTTAAAGAGTCCCTATTGTGTACGAAAAGCTATATACTTCTTATCTCCTTCTTATATACAGATTTTATTAAAGGCTGCAACTATATTAAGCTTTATGAAGTACCGTGCCTTTGCTAAATAGTTAAGCGTCTCTTAAATTAGGGGAATTAGATATCAGTTTTAAATTATAATTGCATTTAAAGCTTAATAATTAACATAGAATCTTAAGCCTTTTTCTAGCTTTTTAATAAATAGTATAGGTAAGGCGAATGGAGATTAACTAGGGCGAATAAATCCTTTTTCTAAATACTTATTAAGGTATTATCGCATTATAAGTAATTCTTCCTATAATATACTATATAGCGGACCGAACTTTAGTATTATACCCGGCTTAAGTTCTATCTTAAAATTATGCTTATCTTAGTGCGGGGCTAGTTGGTCTGCAAATCGTCTTTCAAACTTGTTAATTAGGTTATAGTACTCTTTAGGTACGAGAGGTTAAGGATTAATATACTATTTCGGTTCTAGTACTTTCTTAATATCTTCTATAGTTATAGCAAAGATTTTATAATCTTATCTTTTTACTAACAAAATAAAGGGTACGGCTTATATTATCCAAATTTTAAAAGGTTTTAATAAAACATCTTCGCATTCTTTGTTACAATTAGCAGTTATAGATTTATTATATTAGCTTAAGGTTTATAGCAAGGGTAATTTATATCGTGTTAAATTTAAATAGTTATGTGCATATTTATAGGGCAAATGGTTTTTTAAGTAATGACTTCGGCAGTAAGTTATACGGAACTTTAGTGTTTCTTTAACCCAGCTAATTAAAGGGTTATATCGTTTTAGCTATCCGTGTCCGAGTATAACTTTATATTACTTTAAGGGTGTTATAAACAGGGAGACATATTTAAGGTATTCGCCTATCCGCATTTTTACTAGGGCGTAGTGCGTTATTTTGCTATATATTAAGGGTTTACTATTAAAGCCTTATAGGCCTTAGGGCTCGTTAAGTTTCTTTAAATTTAGGCGTTAAGTTTTTATATAGTTCGTATTAATAAAGCCTATACTAGTGGCTCCGCTATCTATAAGGATTTATACTTCCTTCTATTTTCTAAGTGTTTAAATTTCGCCAAGTACATTAAGGGAGTTGTATTGTGTATCAGCGCTAGAAGAGCCTAGACACTTATACTCTTCCACTTTTTATCCTAAGGCGCGACTTAGCCTTAGAATAATTCGTTTTCTAAATTAACCAAGGGCGAGATACTTTGTGGCGTTTAAGTACAATTCATAGAGTAGGTATAATTTAAGGAACGAGTACGGCTTAAGGAATGGGTATAATTTAAGGAATAAAAGGAGCTACGGCGGACCTTTTTAAAGGGGTAAGTTTGGCAATGCTTTTAAATATATCCTTTTTTACCGCATCTAAAGCATTCTCCATTTGTGGCTTGAGTTCTTTATTTATTAGTTCCTAAGGGTGCATAGGATTGAGCGGCATTAAGGTCTATAGGGTCGTATATAGGGCTTTTGGGTTTTGGAGACGGATCGCGTTTTAGGGTGTTTTAAACGTAAGGTATGGTTAACTTTAGGGAACGAGTTTGTTTGTTATATTAAAGATCCTCATTAATTTGTTAGCATATTATAGTAAATTCGGACAGGTTTTTTGGCAGTTCCCTACCTACTAACTAGGCTCTAATTTTATCTAAGATAGCTTATTAAAGGGCAGTAACTCTAGCAGCTTTATTCTAATCTAGTTCGCTAATAAGGCCTAAAAATTCCAAAAAGAAGCTAGTAAAGTCTTGGTTCCGTTATTATAGGTTCTTAAGTTTAGTAATAGCTATATATTCGCAGCTAGCGTTATTATACGTTCGTTCTAGTAGAGAGATAAAGATTTTAAAATTAACAAAGGTGCTATTACGGAAGAATAGATCTATGGTACGTGCAGCGTCCTTACTTAAACGAGATATTCCGTAGTTAACCTTGCTAGCTTTAGTAGGATATTGGTTATAGTTTATTAAAAGTTTAAGACAGAGCTTGGTTATAAAGGGATATAGGTTATTTCAATTTCTATTAAATATTAGAGGATTAGAGAGCTTTTTAGATTTTATAGTGGGTATTAAACTCGTTATAGATATAGGTTAAGTTACTATTACTAGTTTAGTATTTGTATTTAACGGGTCGGGTTTAGATATAGTTATTTTAATTTCGTTTATAGGTATTGTTGTCGGGGTCTCTAATAAAAGAGCCTTAATATTACGGAGTTCTTTATAGAGTACTTCTATTAATCGCTAATATTAGGCTTCTAGTGTAGCCCGCTACCAAGCTAGGGCATCTATAAAGGATTATTGTATTATAGTTAATTATTCCCTAACTAGGGACACAATACTTGTGGTTATTAAAAGGGATTTAGGTTCGTTTGCTATTTTTAATAGTAGTTATTTTAACGCAACGTAGTGTAAGGGCGCGAAGAGGCTTTAGGGAAGATTTAAAGGAATAATATAAATTCTATCTAAATCTAAGGGTATATAGCTCTTAAAGAGAACAAGACGTTGCGTAAAGAAGAGAAAGGAATATAGGAAACTTATAACTAAATATTTGGGGTCTTAGCAGTAGACGCGTGGGTATAAGCCCACGCGAATTTTAATAAGTTTTAACCAAATTCCATTACATTAGTGGAATTTAGTGGAATTTGATTAAGTTAGCGGAACTTAGTAGAAAACGGTAGATTATAGCGGATAATTGTGGATAGTTATAAACAGTTTATAAACAGTTTTATACAGTCATCTATTAAGTGTTTTACCGAGACATTCCTACTGTAACTAGGCTAGTCCTGTTACATTAGGTAATTTCTAGTGTTTATTTATTTCCTAGGGGGTTCTGGTCCATACGTGTCCTATTCTTAGGTTTTGCGTTCTGTTTATATTCTTTTAGTTCTTAGGGGTCTATCCTATCCTTATAGTCCTAGTAATGTCCTTAGGGTCCTATTCTATGTCCTATTTATAGCCTTATAGATATATTTAAGTTCCTTCTTAAAAAGAAAGAGTGGTGATAAGCTTTAGATAATATTAGCACCTTAGTTAACTAAGGCACAAGCATAGTAAGAGGGACGCGCAAGCCTATATAATTGGATTGTCTATAAACAAGGATCTAAAGCTAAAGAAAGGAAATAAGAAGAACGGAAGCACCGCTTAAAGTTATATATACAATCTTCTGGTCACGTGATAGCAACTTGCCGCAACTTGCCATTACGTGACGGCAATTTGCCAGTGCCGTAATAGGTAGGGTAAAAATTAGCGGTAGGGTAGGTATTAGTAGTAAAGTAGGTATAAAAGCCAGCCCTAGCAAGAACATATTTAGGCTATCTCTTCTACTATATATAGCTTTATCTATGGTATATAACGGAGGAGTAGGCAAGTAAGCTTTACCCTACTAATTAAGAATATAGTACTCCCGTTATATTACCCTAATTATCTTCCTGTTACGGACAGCTTAAGTACGATGTTACGACTACTTGGAGAAGAGTCGGAGGAAGCTAGTTGGTTAATATGGGCACGGTCTAGAATGGATCCAGTAAAACCATGTGACGAGGAATAGTAGCTAAGGTTATATAGTATGATCTATATAATCTGTGTAATCTGTGTAATCTATAACAGAGTAGATAGAGTACACGTACCTTATAGAGCGAAGGGATTTCTTGGGCGTATAGTCGTATATTTAAAGGACTATAGTCCCTACCTAGATAGTTCTCTCTTTATAGTAAATCTCAGAATATAATTAGAGTTAATCTATTAGGCAACCACTCTACCAGTTATTATTATATTATTGAACTGTTTATACCTATATACCTAGCCTAATAATAGGACCCACTGTAGTTCCTACTATAAGGTTCCGTTACACATTTACTACCAAGGTTACGGTATTAAACAAGGTTGAACAACATGCCACCCAAAGCACCCATCACGACGACATCGACGGCAGCCACAACCTTAGGGTTAAGAGACACCAGTATAGCAGATACGGATTCTTAAATGGTTACACAAGGTCAGTTATAGGAAATAGTTAATCGCTTATAAGATAATAGTAGAATACTTAAAGAATGCATTAGTAGAATCGGAGCAGTAAAGATTAAATTACCTTCAATTAAACGGTTCTTAGGAGAGAGGTTAAAGCTTAAAGGGTTTCTTACGCAGATGTATTTTAAGGTTATACAGGAAGGAGCGAAGTTAGCAATACCTACGGATTAGGTAGCGTACGCAGGACTATTCTTAATAGGAAGAGCTCTAGAGTGGTTTAAGCCTTACCTTATAGAGATATAAGTAAACGGTGTAACGACTACTAACCCGGATATACGGTATGTGTTTATAAGTTGGAATGGGTTCGCAGAATGGTTAACGCAAATATTTGGAGACCCCAAAGCAGCCACAACAGCGGAACGAAAACTTTAGAACCTAACACAGCGCACTTCAGCAATTAAGTATATAACGCAGTTTTAAACACTAGCTATATAGGTTAAGTGGAATAACAGGGCGCTTATAGTATAGTATAAATAGGGACTTAAGGCTAAAGTCTAGGACGCAATTATCCTAATAAAAGATGTGGATACTCTAAGGGAGTTAATAGACCAGTTAATAAAGATTAATAATAGGATCTATCAAAGGGAATAAGCTAAGAAGGGGTAAGATAGAGTTCCATAGTTGTATAAGGCGCAGGGTACGCAACAACTGATATAGAGTTAAAAACTATGGAATGGCGTAGAGCTAATAGACCTAAGCGGTACTAAAGAATTTAAGAGATGGATAAAGAAACTATAGAAACCCAGAGGTTAAGAATCTAGTAATTAAAGGACCTAGGAGTAAAGGCCAAACTAGGGATCTTAGCAGTAGAAGATATTTAGGCGGACTCTATAACAAGATAAATAGTTTAAAGATAGAGCTTGCATAAATTGTGGAAAACAGGGTCATTTTGCTAGAGACTATAGAGGTAGTTAGAGTAACTATGTAGTAAAGGGAACAAGACCAGTAGATAGCGCGTATATATACAGTAAAACCTCGTTATACCGTTCAGCTCGGTAGTAGGGGGTTCGAACGTTATGCCGTATGGAAACGTTATATTGCGAGCTCACTTATTAATCGCTGCAAGAGGCTAAATCAACTCTTCTCTCTATCCATAACTACTTAAAGAAGCTCGTGATAGTCGTCTGCTTTACTCGCACAACTCGACGGCCTTAAATTACTCTCTCTAACTTTATAAGAGCTGTAATTAGAGTCTTATTACCCTCCTCTTACTACCCCTTATAGAGCTTAAGGCGCTCTAGTGCATCTAAAGCCTCATCAAGCTTAATAACTTGTGGCTTAACCTTATTATTGCTTTCCTTGTTATCTGGCGTATTATATAAGGGCGTTAAAATTAATCAGTAAAAAAGCGAGCAGCGTCTCTCTGAGGTTTTCCAGGGTTCTTACGGCAGTATACCCAGATCTGCTGCCTCTTACGCTCTAAAACACTATGGTGGCGAAGGCACTTAAGGTCCTTAGACTTCGCTATTGTATAGGGCAAGAGGGGTGTTAAATTGATAAATATTGATGGCAGTGGTGCTGGTTTGTAGGCTTAACAGTAAGGGGTTAATACATAGCGCTAAATTGCACCTAGTAGAGATGGAATTTAAACCACCCCTATAATAATCTATAGATATACATTTACTGGTTGGTTAAACTATAGATTAATAAAGCAGATATATATAGTTAACCTCTATTAAGAACTAAGCAATTCCGTTAAAGAATAGTTGTTCCTGATCCTCTAGGGCAATTAACCTCCCATTGGGCGCCCAAATTAGCTCCAAAAATAGGGTTTCCAACACCATAATTGCTCGCGCTATACCGTTCTTGTATGAGAGAGCTTTGAACGTAACGGCGTATCAAATTTGAACGTAAAGCCTTATACGCCTCATAGTAAAATCAACTGTTCCTGGCTATTGACCGGTATACCGTAGATGAACGGTGTACCAAGATAACGTTAAAACGCGGCTTTACTGTAAAGGGATAATGGTGCACTATAAGGAACAAAAGAGTGTTTAATTAACAGTTTCGCGTTTTATTATAACAACGCATACCAAATTCATAAGGACGCTAAGTATAGCGTAAGCTATTAGCTATAGGAGCTATTATTATCTAAGTTTAGAGGAACTAACAAACCAGCTCATAGATCGGATATTAACAATAATAAGTTTAATACAGGCGAAGCATTTACCAATAACAAGGCAACGAAAGCAGCTTACTAGAAGCATATAAACCTTAGAGAGGTTAAAACTAAAGCAGAGACTAAGACCATTAAAGAATAAGGTTTAGTAACGGGTATTGCGATACTATTAGATACAATTTCTATCACTTTATAAGATAAAAGGAGTAATGTTTAGAGGAAACTAAGCAAGCAAACAACTACTAGTGCTAGCTTATTACTTAATAAAGGTAAAAGGCCACAGGTCTAAGATTCTTACAACAAGATAAAGAAGGCTCCAGACTTATAAAATGCAATAAGAATAGCTTAAGAACCCACAAAGAACAAAAACCGATAGGAAAGAGTAGCGACTCAGTTTAGTAATAAACAAATAAATATAGGACGCAAGTTTAAGAACTAAGAGTTTAGGGAACAAATAAGAACGTTATTAGGTAACCAAGATTTCGAACAATAAATAAGGGCTATAGCCATTCCAGGTAAATACAGTATTTAGCCTAAAGGTTAGAAAGTTAATACTATGATTAAAAAGCAAGACAACTTTAAGGATCTAGCTGCAGGACGCAGAGTATAAGAAACTATAGATAAGTTTAAATAAAGAATCATCGCATAGTAAGAGCAAAAGCTAGATAAGAGGTTAGCTATGCCAGGTTATATAAGGGATAGAGCACCCGTATAAAGAATTACTAATAGGCCTAGTGTAGGGACGCCTAGAGTAAAGTAGTTAAATAAACTGGAATAAGAAGAGGATCTAGGGATTCTAACTAGGTTTAAAGAAAGACATACTAAAGAATATTACAATACAGCGATAATAAGGTACTTTCTAATAGATAAACCATACACACTAAACCAGTTGTACGGAAAGTGGTATAGGCAACAAAGCAATAACAAATAGGCAGATTTTTATATATAGCTAGACAAAAAAGTTATCCAAAACCAACCTATTACGGAAAAACGCATAAATCATATCAAAGAAGCGTTAATTATAACGTTAAAAAACCTAGAAGAGGGATCTAGGGACTAGAGAAGTAAATAATAAGTCTTAGTACCCACAAAAGAAAGACCAATAGTTAGATCGGCTAGATAGAGGTTTAAACTTAAGAGTAAAGATAAGCCAAGAGTAGACCTAAGTTACTTAGCATATTATACACTATTATGGATAGCTTGTGTGGATAATATATATAACATATATAGAGCACTAAAAGACGAGAACCAGAAGTACCCAATAAAGATATATTAGGTACTAGAAGAGAAGCAGTTTAGGGATATTAAGTATATATATAGATGGCACCTAGTAGAAGTATAAAGTTAAGGGGACTTAATACTTTAACCAGGAAGATTCCTTATAGAAGAATACCTAGACAAATAATAGTAGTAGAAATGCCTAGAAAACACTTATCTTGTAAAGGCGCGAAGAGGCTTTAGGAAAGATTTAAAGGAATAATATAAATTCTATCTAAATCTGAGGGTATATAGCTCTTGCTAAGAACAAGACGTTGTGTAAAGAAGAGAAAGGAATAATGAGAGAATCTTGCAATTAAACAGTTTAGGGGTCTTGGTTGATGCGTGCGCATATACGCACACGGACGGACTTTGGTAATATTTAATTAATCTAGCAGTGTAATGGGACTAGCCTAGTTACAGTAGGAATGTCTCGGTAAAACACTCGACAAGATAAACTTGACGCTTTGACCGAATTCTGCCGAATTCTGCCAGCTTGATTGACTTCTGTTAAGTTCTGCCAGATTAATCGAATTCTACTGAAGTCCGTCCGCGTGCGCACGTGCGCACGCATCGACCAAGACCCCTAACTATTTAATTACAAGATTCTCTGGTTATTCCCTTCTCTTCTTTACGCAACGTCTTGTTCTCTTAAAAAGCTATATACC
>Ga0307507_10001238_pt1 | contig 57024 bp, 19 predicted proteins | sample 7_EM_MG_FD_207223 | JGI IMG/M metagenome (GOLD analysis project Ga0307507, IMG submission 207223) | Populus trichocarpa ectomycorrhiza microbial communities from riparian zone in the Pacific Northwest, United States - 7_EM | ecosystem: Host-associated > Plants > Roots > Unclassified | place... | reverse complement strand
ACAGATTCAAATGGGCCGCGGTAGTAGCCGCTACTAATTACAAAACGGACGACACTAAAAGGCGCACGGATTGAACAAATATGATATGGAGCTGATTTGCAACCGAACGTACCCTTAGTATTTTAAAGCCGCACTTATAAGTAGACTTCCTCCTAAATTAGACGATACTAATATCGTATAATAGTTTAAATATGCTTTTAATAAGGAGTTTAGCTCTTAAATTAGAAAGGGGTGGAAGACCTTTAATAAGTAGGCCGACTACTGAAGGACAAGGACGAAGGGTCGAAAACCTGGTATCGTCAAACCAATCACTAGGATGGGAGGCTTCTAGGTAAGCTTGGTGGCGTTCCGGTGAACTCAAAGTTGGCATCCTACCAAACGTTGAACCGGCTGGCACATACCCCAAAGGGTTGTAGATGGTCAAACCAGGTTCATCTAAGATTTTCTGCCTTGAGTCTGCATAACTGTCCTTCCTAGACCATTTGCAAACCTATCTCTCTTCTTAACACCCCGCCCCTCGTCTCTATTATCTGAGATCTCGGATCTATTCAGAATCTTTTAGTTAACGCCACCGCGGGCAACTTTGAAGGCTGGGATTCGTCTCTGAACAAACTAATTATCCCAAGCTCCAAGAAATTATCTCTAGGGGACGCACCTTGATGGCCTCCGCTAATCTATTCATATCGTGTATACCTCTAGCAATTTTCTTTCTAAAACACGCCTCCCACACTGCACTTATCCTCCAACCGTCACAGCCGCATATCTGAGAGCGTCGGTAATAGGAGCCTTTCGCACGAAAATATAACTCAATATTAACGCTATTTTGGCGTGCATCGCCACAATCTAGGCCCAATTAGGGGGTCAGGTCCGAGGATCGTCAACCATAATATTGACGAGTTCAATATTGACTTTAACGGCCGCTTGTAGTTAGATCTTAATAACTAAGGCTCTTAATTTAACGTCGCCAACTTTAAAGCTTTTAAAGCTCTTAAAGCTCCTATACCCCAACAATCACCACCTACTCGCATACACGCCTTGCCTTCATCCAAAGCCTCGCACAATCGCGCCCACTAAGTGCTTACTCTCAAATTACATCTGCGACACCTTTAAAGCCTAGATTACAATTACGCCGCACCAAAATCCTATCACACCCCTAGGGTGTGCGAAATCGGAGGTCGATAATGAGGAGCAAAAGGAGGTAGTAGGCACTGCGATGCATCTGCCTTAGTACACCCTCTTAAGGCTCCGTCTATCGTGAGGATATTCGTTGGCTATACTATTAATGGCCTTAGTGATGTGATAGAGGCTTCACGGAAGTCGGAATGCTTCATAATCAAAGGTCGATAATAAGGAGCAAAAGGAGGTGGTAGGCGCTGCGATGCATCTGCCTTAGTACACCCTCTCAAGGCTCTGTCTATCGTGAAGATATTCATTGGCTATACTGTTGACGGCTTTGGTGATATAATAGAGGCTTCGCGGAAGTCGGAATGCTTCATACTCAGTAATTATAAAAAGGTAGAGCTAAAGGCCAGGTGGTCGCGATCGCATTAAGTAGTAATTTAGGAGGAGGTGGTTGCGTATATATAAGTTAAATACACCTTATATTTTATTCCTTATTAACATGCCTTCTTCTCAGATTCCTTATAAGCCTCTTATATACCCTAATTGGCAGCTTCCTACTTAGTTGTTTACTTTAATTAATACAATCCTTACATATAACAAAGATCCTAAAGCTCCTTAGTTACCTATAGAAGTCGCAACTTCTCCAGTACTAATTAACGAGCCGACGCCTGTGCCTACGCCTGTGCCTTTGCCCCTACCTATACAATATCCACCTGGCTTCTTTATTAATCTTATAAGGGAGGACTCTTTAGTAAGCAACGCCAGCGATTACTATTAGGTTAATTAAGCACCAGCTTAAATAGGGAGCCTATTTAGAGGCGGCAGCGTTAAGCATATTAATCTAAGTACTAAGGAAGAGATTGCAATTTACCTAGACAATTACTCTCTACCAAGATCTTGCTTACTTAGCCCTCCCTCTACTAAACTAGTATATATTGACCTTACAATTAATAATTTAGAAGCCTTAACTTGTTTTTAATTACTCTTCTTCTAGGCTAGCCAATAGGTATTTAATTAGATCTTAGGGTAAACCAACTATAATATTACCCTCCTTATTAGTAGGATCCTGCAAGCCGACTTCCTTACCCAGTTCCCTTCTTTCCCCTTTATACTTTGTAGAAGTAGTAGTAAGCCAAAGAGTACGCCTCCTTAAAGTTATCTAAGTTTAGAAGATAACTCTAAGTTAGTATATACTAAACAAGAGAGTTCTAAGCCTAAGAAGGAGCAGGATGATTGCAAGAAGGATCCTAACTATACATTTACCAGAACTATTAATCTTTCCTTTAAGCCACTAGTAACCTGATTCTCCCCTAAGTTACCTCTACGGCTTATTTCTTTTAAAGACACCCTTTGTAATATACCTATAAGCTACATAACCTCTACCAGAGCTCCTATTACACCTATAGTAGGCTCTAGTACACCTATAATTAAGTGACGTCTCTTATAGGAGCTTTTCTTACCATATCCTAAGAGAGCAAATCAGTTAACATTATAAGCGACACTATAGCAGACCTAACCGCCATTAATATAGATGCATATGCCCGCTAAAATTAACAATCTATAATGCTCTCATGGTCGCAATTAAGGGCTTTAACAATGGCGCCTCCTTCTCTACTACCAGAAGCAGTATCGCAAAATGCTTAAAGCTCTTAAGTAAGCTTCACCCTAGAGGTAGAAGCTTAAGCTTCTGCCACCCCTAGGGGTAAGCCTTTAAGTAATTATAAGAAGCTTATTCTTGCCCAAATCTATATTAATTTAGGGGAGTAATATGGTAAAGGCCAGACAAAGTTCTTTACCACAGTAGTAGGCTAGTTAAGTACTTAGATAGATTATAGTTACTCCTCCCAATCTACCACCTTAAATATAAAGACTATGGAGGCTACTTAACGCGCTTAGCTTTATAAAGCAGGATCAGGGACCAAAATACAAAGTAACAATTAGGCGATTGTAATGGATTAGTAGATTAAAATTATTAATTAACACAAGGAGAGAGCTGCTTAATATTAAGCTGCTACAAATATAATAAGGAAGAAGCACTCCCTATCTACTACCTAACGTGATCTACTCCGCTAGAGCTTTAGTAAAAAGCAAGCAGTAGATATAGACCTTATTAAGAGCCTTCCTAAATTACAAAAGTGGCCGGTAGACTCTCTTTATTTAACTAATAAGCCACTACCTATACGCAAGAAGCCTTAGCGCCAGAGGCGTAGTAGGTTCAAAGAGGTAGAGACCCTTGCAAGTATTAAAGCTAGTAAGGCATTCGCAACCTATATAGCCTCCCTTTTAGAGCCTAGCAGCAGCTATAGTAGTAGAGGCCTAGAAGGCTCGGAGCCTCTATAGAAAAGGCTTAAAATACTAGAGGATCGTCAGGATCACCTGCTTAGTACAGTAGAGGAGTTACTTAAGGAAGTAAGGAAGGCTCCTACCTCTTCTATACGCCCGACTCTACCGCTAATGCAGGATCTGCCCCTATAGAGTATTAAACGGAGTCCTTCCGCTACCTCTTTTGCTACTGCAACCTCAGGGCTTTAAGAGTATTGGTAATAAACTCTATAAGTTAGATTTAAGCTATATGCGACTATAGCATTAGTAACTTTTTAGGAAGTGTTATAGTGGAGGTATTTTACTAGATTGCTACCAGGGGACTTATTTTTTAATTCTTTCTTTTTTCTAATATTATAAACTTTAATTCTAGTGGTTTTCTTATATAAAAGATAGTTGCTTATATATTTAAATTAAATTAAGAGAGAAGAGCTCAAGTGACTATGGTCGCATGCGATTAGAGTTAACTTTTGCCTATTATAAAAATCCAATTAAAGCTAAATATTAACCAAAAGTAATTTATAATTTATGCCACCTTTAGAATATATATATTAGGTATATATCAAGTAGCTCTAACACTTAGAATAGGAAAAAATAAAGGTAGTAAAAAAAAAGTAGAAGATTTCCTATTTCTTATTAAGCAGCCAAAGGTACTTCTAGATTATTAGTAGAGCAATCTAATACTGGCTATTTACTACTATACGTTTCCTTATACATATATAGCAATTGGTAAGTAGAATTGTAACCTTAAATATAGCTATAACAGGCTAGAGGCCTTACTTAAGGCCAGCTGTATAAGCGTTTAAAGACTAGAGATTTTATAATAGCCCAAAGAGGTGCTCTACCGATATTCGTATACGAGAGAGCTCCTTATTCATATACTGCTTATCAGCAGTAATTAAGGACTTGCCTGGATAAGGGCTAAAGATATATACAAGTGATTTATAGGCTTAATCGCCATATAAAAAGTAAGGATGGCGATCCTTAAAGATCTAGATTATATACGCGTTAGTTTTAATTAAATACACAGCATTATGCATATAGCTATTTTATTGATTTTACACCAAAAATTGACTACTTATATATATGCGCAATACCGCACATTATATACAATCTTTCCATATAATTTCTGGGCAGAACTTACCTTATTAAGTCTTATTTCAAGGCTAGAGTCAGTAACCATATAGAAGTTATTAACCTTGCCCTTATACGGCCCTTATAAGGCTACGCATATACCATCTACAGCTACAATAGCTTGGTACTTAAAGCCATGCTAGTACTTATAGCCAGAGTAGAACGCTTGCTAATTATAATTGGGCCTATAGAAGCCTCTAAAAGTCCTATCTATAAAGCCCTAAATCGCCTCCTCTCCTGTAGTGTAGGGCGCAAGCGCTTGAGTGTATTGTTGAATGCGATTGTATATAAGCATAGGGTGCCACTATAGATGCTTTTAGAAGCGCTCTACCAGGAAAGCAATTACATTATTAAATACAAGAGAGAGCCAAGTAGAAGATTACCCAAAAAACAGCTCCATATCGGCAAGTCGCGTAGGAAAGGTAAGGCGGTAAAGGACTATGCAGAGAGCAGTTACAGGATAAGGGCGACGGCGCTTACAGTAGACACATAAGTAGAGGTTAAAAAGGTCTATAAGAAGCTTAATTTCAGCCTTTAAGAATCTATATATAAAGTAAGTAGGTAGTAAGTGGTAGGTAGGCGGCGTGGTGTTAATATTTACCTAAATTTTAATACAACACAACCATCATCTATTTTATCCAAATTAAATTTAAATGCTTTATAAGGCAAACTTCTTATATAAGGACGGCGGAAAATAGCAGAATATTATTGTCTACGTCGCCCCCATTAAAGCGCATGATATTGGCCATATAGAAGGACTATTTGGTGGTTAATTATATGCATATTAATCAGTAGGGAAGGGTATTTTAATAATCTTGATATTAGTGGTAGATTCAAAAATCACCTGTTTGCCTTATTTAATTGCTTACTAAGCCTCCTTTTTGGTTGATGTGGCTCGTCAATCTCTAGCGTCAATTTAGTGCGAAAGGCCCCTAATACAAGGGGGTACAGAACGTACCAACAGGCCTATACTTTCCGTACACAAAACGGACCACAGCTCCCCATTCCGAAACCTCCACTCCACTCGCGGGCTAATATACGCCAATCAACTGCGGACAGGAGCCGGGAGTCTTCACTGTTGATAATTTGGATATTAGGTACTATATCCTATGCTCTGCTTGCATATTGCATAGTGCATCGAACCAATAATATGGTTTTACCAGCCCTGTTTATGGCCTCAGCGTATACCATACGTAAAGAAGTGCCTTTCCTTTGAAGATTATAGATAGCTTGATATATAGTATATCTCTACTCTATTTAAACATGGCTCCTAGAACATTGATGATGCTAAAACTGAATAAGATGATTGAGAAACCCCATTAAATATAAGACGTCGGCTTACCTAGCTGGTAGTGAACGTATGGTTCTTCTATTTGATCGTTGCCCTGTGATATGGGTTAAAAGCTCATCAATGTGTGGATCGGATTATGATCCTGAGTGTGAAAACTTCAGTTAGGCTTGCTTCAGTTATGTATGTACACTCTAATTTCCTTTTGTCTCTGTGCCAATCTTTCAAAATAGCCCTTTTGGATATTGAATTAAGCCCAAAATACATGGAGGCGAAGTTTCCTGCACTAAATCAAAATCGTGAAACATTTCGATTTTCCGTGATGCACGGACCCAAGATGATCAATACCAGAAATGCGCAAGGCGGTATTTCCATGGGTTTTCAAGCCGCTCCGCAATACGTCATCAGTTGTTTTCCCCACCCAAAATCCAGCCGCTTCCCCAGTCCTTGAAGACGAACTACTGTCATTGTGAAAGACTGCTTTCACTACGTCTAAGTCGAAGCTATCAAAGCAATATAATCTTACCGAAGTACGCCTAGATTCGCTCCGCATTTACAGACCCTTTAGATGTATGAAGCACTAACGTTTCCCAACTAGGCATTTGGTTCGTTCAACGTCGTCAGAATGTCAAGCCAACAGCCTAAGAAACCATACATTCCACCTCCCTCCGTAGGCCATGAAATAGGTGTTATGTTTGGCTTTATCAGTACTTCCCTAATTGCCTTCAGGGCCTCCCTGAATTCCGGAAATTTTATGCTGACTATTGGTAGCATTTATGCTGCTCTGCATGATCGCCTACGGCTTCATCTGGCAAATTGGGAATAAGCGCAGCCAGCATAAGGAGGCAGAGCGCATCGAGGCGCTGCGCGCAAGCGGATTATTGGGGGAAAAGGGCGTTGGGGAGCCGGAGCGAAGGGAGAAAGCATAAGGGTTAGGTGAAGGTATTGATGTTGGCAGATGTAAGAGTTGGGGAGAAGCCGGAGGGAGCGGATGAAATACTGAGTTGACATACAATGGGAAATCCAAGAGAACGAAGGATATCCTGTTTCATAGAATTGTATCCTTAGCTCTAAGTTTTGTAGGATAATAAGTTATGGTCTATCTCCCATGCGATGCCATCTTTTACCTGATGATGACGATTTATTGAGTGTATTTACCATGTTTGAAAATATTTGCGCAGGAATGATAAGAATATCCCATGTAAGTAAAAGTTTAAGTCAGTACGTGCCACAGCAAAAGCACATAAAATTGATTGGCCACCAAAGCTGGCCTCTGCATGGGAAAAACGAGTAAAAATGACAAAAGGGGTATGAAACTAGAGAAGATACTCGATCCAAACCCGTAATCTATATTCAACGCCGACCCAACCTATAAAGGAAATTTCCGAGCTATTCCAAGCGGCCGTAAAAGTGATACGACAGTTATGTTATGCCATCTTAGCCTAGTCAAGGACCGGCATAAAGCCCAAGATGAAGCGATGAGTCAAGGAACAGGTGTCCTGAACGAATGTGTATGGATGTCATGTATGCTAAAGATATTCGCCAGGTTTTAGCGGGGCGAATCAACGTCTAGAGGCTAAATGAATCGCGGAGGTGACCCTCTTTAAGCGTTCGTGTGAAAAGGATTGAGGAAAAGGATGTGTTTGAGGCAGCTGAGATTAGAAGAGCACTTGGTATCTGTAAGAATCGATTAGTGAATGCCTGCATTCAGAGCTATTTCTAAGAACTTACCTCTTCAGCGCAACCCCTAAGGTTGCCGGGCTCAGTTCAGCATCGTCAGGAATCTCATCCATTACGGGTACCAGCCCAGCAAACTTGTCTCCTCCCTTGTAGGCTAGTATCGCTGGGACACCAGCAGCCTCCATCTCAGCGTCTTCATAATGGAGCTTGACGAACCGTGTTGCAGGATGTTGTTTTGCAAGTTTCTTCACGCAGTCCTCTACCATGCCGCTAATATCCGACTATCGTGACGTTAGCCAAGGTCATGAGAGGCAGATAGTTTCGCAAGAACATACCATGTCGTCGTATATGAAAACGACAACTACCGTTTCAGCTGGTACCTTCTCAATGGCGTCTAGGTAGCCATCACCATCCACAGTGACCAAGCTGCCGTAAAGCCTCTTGCTAGGGCTCAAAGTCCTAGACCTGATCCGTCGCCCTGTCCTTTGCAGCTCCTTTAGTCGAGACTGCCTCCACCGCTGCAAGAAACTCTCTTCGCCCTCCTCTTCTGAACTCTTTTCATCATTGTAAGAAGTAGCTCTGTAGTTGCTGGGGGTTGCATCCTTTGATCGCATGAAGGTGAACCTCTGATCCCGCTTAGCCTGCTCGAAAGCATGTGCATCCGCAATAACACCTTTGGGGCCGGTGTTCGCCTGTGACCGTATCGATGGAAGATAGTAATTTGACCGCATATTGTCCACGCAAAGCTCGTCGTCCTCAGAGTCTTTCTCGGGGTAGGTGTCGGCAGGAGGTTCGGGTTCTGAGTCTTCAGACAGGGTAGTAGCGTCTTCAGGATGTCGAGATATTCTATCTTTGTCTCGGAAAAGGTTGTCGTATTCGTCTTGAGCGGCGGACATTATGCAGAAGGGAAGCTTTCTTAGAAGGGAGGTCTGCGTGGTTATTTGTACACTACCTGGCAACGGTCCGAACCAAACGATAATTGACAGCTGCAGGCGCTTCAGCCAGGTGGAATGGCAGGGGATTGAGGTTTCAGGGCCTGATTGGGTGCCGCGCTGGTGGAGGGCTTATAAAAAGGAATACAATTGTGATGAGAGTGTGCTAATTCGCGGAAGTGGGATAATGTTTTGGATGAGCCAGAGACCAACAGGGAACTCCACCTGCAAATCCCCTGGAATAGCGCTAATTATTTTCTTCTAGGGCTGAGGTGAGGGTGCGTTCGACGAGGGGCCTGAGGGATCTCCAAGGGTAGATAGGCGAACAGTAAGATGAGGTGAAACGAGAGCGGAAACAGGAGCTGGCATCGTAGCCGACGGGATGCGGCAAGATGCTGTCTTCACGCGTCCACGCCTTCACCGTCATAATTCTCTCCATCGTGATCCGGTTTAGATTGCGGTGGCCGAAACGACGGCACCTTCCTGCGCTGATCGCGGCGATCCCCCATGTTCGCTGCTGCGCTGGAAGGCCGAGTGAGCCTTGCATCCAGCACTGCCTTCGACTGAAACAAATCCGCAACACTTGGAGGAGGCCTGGACGCACGAGAGCCAACCTCGACTGAGCCGCCAAGCTCTTCATCCCATCATCATGCGGCGCCATCACGGCTCGCCCGCGTGCTCGAGTTCTCAATGTCATAATCACGGCTAGTTTGCTGCAAAGGTACAGTAAAAATTACTACTCATTACTGCTGCGCATGCTTAGTGTGCAGCTCAGCTAAGGAGCTGGCTACCAACCTTTTCTCTTCAAAACGCTACATGGACACCTGCATAGCCCACCATGCGTTATGGAATTCACGTGCAAGATCACTCGCATCCTTACACTCTCCACCGTGATAATTAACAAACTGCATGCGATGGCCACGACGTGTTAAAATGAGCTTTATTACGGTCTAGCCAACAATACGACCGTCACGTCGAAACACCGCATGAGCTTAAGAACTACGCAAATAATGAACAAGTGAGTCTCTCCGTCGCCCTTGCAGCGAGCGAAGTCGTACACCAAAAAGAAAACTATCGAATAAAGGCTCGAAGGGAAGAGCTGTCGAAGCTCGAACGATCCATAAATGCATGCTAGAGGAAAACCAGGTATCGAGCCATCCTCACAAACGCTTTCCGGTTTTGGGAAAAGATGCAGGAAAGGGCGTCGTGCGGAGGACGCAAAATTTGCAGCTTTTTAATCGAAGAATTTGGGGTTAAGTGCACACTACGGGGAATTGCAACCACAACACATATACGCAGAACAGCCGGCCCAGACATAGCAAGACATATCGGAAGAAAAGTAGAGGAATTAGAATAGGAATTTAAGTAATCCGAGCGCCCTGCAAAAGCTGTATGATGGCGCCGCCCCATCCGTTCCAATAGTCGTTGCTTGCTATATGTGACAATCGGAATGAGACATGACGCTTCGGCGAAGGCCAGATATTTTTGGCGTCGATAGGTAGGGTATGAAGGAAAAGCATACACGGGGGATATTCTTCGTATTTTGGCTAGAGATTAGGGGGTGTGCCGGCACAAAGTCATCCTTGGTCTTGCAACGTCACAGAACAACAGCTATCATGCCCAGATGCGTAACTAGTGCTTTGCGTTAGTAGAGCCATTTTGCTAGGAATGCCAATACAAACCATAGAGTCCCATGAGCCAGTGCAGAGACTCATTGCATCCATGCTAACGCCGAGACAGCTGACTCGGTTGTCGTGACCCTGAAGCGTGCCAACGCGTTCGCCACGGAGAACGTCCCAAACCTGTGCACATGTTTAATATCAACTAGCTAGATTTCCAGGGGTTGGAAAATTCACCTTGCATTCAAAGTCATCGTAGCCTGCGAAAAGAAGTCTGCCAGAGACTGAGAAAGCGACAGAAGTTATGCCACAGACAGGCTCACCAATCTAGGCAGTAACAAAAATTAGCATTGAAGCGATATACTCAATATGGACCCGGTAGATAAGGAAGATCTGACTTACGGTGTAACTCTGGAGCTCACGGTCTGCTCGGATATCGAAGAGGCGGCAAGATGCATCATCGGAACCAGTACCAAAGGCATTGCCGTTAGGGAAGAATTGAATGGCGTTAATGTCCGAATCATGTGCAGCAAAAGTCTGGACACATTTCTGCTGTCGAATATCCCAGAGCTTTGCAAACGCATCACAAGCGCCAGACACGAACTGATTGGCATCAAGCGGGTTTATGCTCAGACTCATGACATCTCCTAGATGGTCGGCAAATTCGTGTACCTTGGATCCCGTTTCAAGATCCCAGAGGACGCAAGTCATGTCACCCGAGGAAGTTAAAATACGCCGGTCACTAATAAATCTGCAGCAGCTGAGATACCCGGAGTGACCTGAAAGCTCCCTGGCGACGCGGGTTGGTCCTTCTCGCGCAGAAAGGTTGTAAATTGAGCAGATGTTGTCAAGGCCACCACAAGCTACATAATTGCCGCTCGGCGAATAAGCGCAAGTCATGACCCATGATGATCGCAACGGAATTGCGTGAACTTTGTTTGTTGTATATGCGTCCCAGATAATTAGCTTGCCATCCTGGGATGCTGAGACCAGATGCCGTCGATCGGTTGACCAATGCATCGCATAAATTTTCGCAAGATGTCCCTTCAACGTCCGCTTGGTTTTCATGGTCAGTCGCGGCAAGGCATCGACCCGTTGTCGTGCAACATCACGGACTATGCTCAAGAAATCAGCCAAAGAGGCTCTGTTAAATTCGAAAGAACCAGGTGAAAGGGAAAGGTTATGGGCAAGTCAGCAGCACTTACGGGTTGTGTCAGCCAACTCATCCTTCTTGCGTTTTATCCTGTCCTTGAGCGCCTCCGCATCGCGTCTCGCAATCTGAATCTTCTGCTGGATTGATTCGGCACTCATATCTGCCATCCTAATTGATCGGTGTTGAGAATGGATGTAGAGATTCGTCGCGCAGGAGGTCCGGACAAGGCGAGGCTCAATAGATCCAGGGGTGTGCCTCACACGAACGCGGAGAGACCGGACAAAGAAGGCTCGCGAGGCCGAGTCAGTCGCACAGAGAGCGAGGCAATCGCGACGATGCGCGGATCGGGGACAATTGCTGGGTTGGATGGGTGAGCTTTGCCGGAGTTGAAGGCCGGAGGAAGGGTGGGTGTTGTGAGAGGTTAGGGCGAAGCTTAAATGGGGTCTTAGTAATCAAGATCCTCTCCTGAAAAAGTATCCCCCCGCGAATTCAAACATTCGAGAAGCTTTAGAAGCGAGTTGCAGGCCCGTCCATAACGCCATGACACAACCGTCAGAGCCGACAGAGAGCTGCGCAATCGAAGAGCTCCATACCACGAAGCAATTGGCCACCATGGCGACTCGTGGAGCTATTAACGCTGAATTTACAAGGAAGCTGCCCAAGATTGAGGTATAATTAATTCCGAGCACGCCTGACTCCGGCTGAGGACGAGAACTGTCAAGGGAAAACTCTCCCTAGTGACTTTCTCGGTTGCTAATCTGATGGCTCTGACAGCTTCATGCTCACCTCAGCGGTAGCATCAGTCGAAAATGTCTCCATGAGATTTGGGGGCAGAAGAAGGCAACAACCCCGGGCCTCGAGTTGGAGGATCCCTTTTCTGCCATTCCACCGGGCAAGGTGGACTATGACCTAAAAACGTATGCCTAATCACTATGTGAGGTCCTTTGGTTAAATTGAGTCCGTCAGTTTTTATGCTTAAATCTTGGTGCCCTGTACGTCTGTCTATGCACTATGAGGCGGTGTCATTCCTGTGGTGCTATTGATCGGTTGTCGAAGAATGATAAGAGTGCTCTCTATAACCATATACAATTTTGGTGTTATCCTTTCTTAGAGTCGCTGTTTCGAGTTAGATGCTTGCAACTTGTTTCACAAGCAGGGTCTACTGTTTCACGTCATGGAGCTGTCAGGCTCGGTGTGAAATGTTAACCAACTTTCATTCTTGACTTAATGCTGTGCTGAATACCCTAGCAAGGCATCTGTACGCACAGTACGCTGACCATGATACAGATTCTTCCCACTCTTTTCGTCCTACATCTACAAGCTCTGCAGTGACCTCTCTAGTATCAGGTATGCCCTCGATCTGCTTCTAGGGAAGAACTTAAAGTAAATGCTGACACGTCTATGGTAGATACTCGACGAATTCCGTTCTGAATGACTTTCAATCGGATGGAGTAGCCTACCTAGAACTGCGCACTACGCCGCGAGCATATCCTGAGCATAATATATCTAAAGATATCTACATCAGGACGGTTCTTTCTTCTATTACCTCCCATAACGAAAATTTGAACAACCAAATGCACACAAATCTTATTCTCTCTATTGACCGTTGCAATACCCTTCCCGAAGCGGAGGAAGTTGTCGATTTGGCAGTGAAATATCAGTCTAAAGGCGTAGTCGGAGTGGATTTGTGCGGGAACCCTATGGTGTTGGTTCGCGTATACACAGACTAATGTCTTAACACTGTATATTCTACTACTTTAAATCCCTTTTTTATTAACTTACGTCTCGGTTATTATATATTTTATTAAAATCTAAATTAAAAAAACCTAACGAATTGATAAACCGCTATAATTTCTATAAGGATTATACAATGCTAAATAATATAGAAGGTAAACAGACCGTATATTAAGCAAAGTATAACCTGGTTATTTCCAAGACATCCCTTCTCTAATATTATTATTGGCTTAAGAACTAGTTTAGGTTTCTGCTGCGGCATGCAGATGCGGGCTCAGGATGTAGTTTCAGGCGTCTAAAAGCAGTGTGGCCTATATTGTTTTTATCTTATTCACCAATTTATTCACTCCCCTAAAGCGGCCTGGCGCGATGCTACACTAACAAAGGAAGAATATCATCTTCACGCCCTCGCGTTCCTTCTTCTCTCACCATCTCCTACTCGTCCTCTACAGAGTTTTATTCTGTAGTTGCTCCGGCTAGCCAGCGCGGTTTCCACCCCCTCCTCGGTCTTCGTTCTCGTCGTTTTCTGGATCATATATCGACATAGGTCCGTTAGGGGCAATCTCATCAAAGATTTGTGGTCGGCATTCAGCCGTGCCACTTTCATTTTAAACATTTTCATCTCATTCGGGATTTTGTAGTCGGCATTCAGCCGTACTACTTTTATTTGAAAAGAAAAATGGCCTCTTACGGCATATTTTCCCCCGCCTCTTCTTAAGAGGACACGCCAATGGGTGACGCGGGGCCAGCCACCGAAGCTGCCTTAATGTTATTCCTGCTTCCTTAGCTACCGAAAGAAGCCGATAAGTCCGGTAACTCTAAAACAATAGTTACTGGATTATCAGAGAAGGTTATAGCAAGCAAGGATATTCCCTTGTACGCCTACTTTAAGGAAAGCAAGATGATTTACCCTTAAATAGTTAGGGACCAGACCACTAATAAGGTTTATAATCTCAATATCATTATAAGGGACTACCGCGGCGTTAACAATCGCTTATTCTTAATAGGGAAAAATAAAGTTAAAGATAAGAAGTAGGCAATAGTTGTTATTTAGGACAAAGGGACAGATAATATTCTTAGTACTATAACCTCTAGAGCTGGCACAATTATTATTATTCATTGCTTAACGTCCGATTTAGATCCCTGTTAGGCCTACGCGGACTACTCCTTATATACATATAGGGAGAAAACTCTATTTAAGAAAACCCCGTAATCCATCTCCCCGCCTTTTAGGGCTCGCTTGCGAGTTGCCTATAAGTTACTAGTGGTGCTCTACTACCTTACTTTTTAACCTCCTTAGGAACCACTGCTGCTATAACAAACCTACGGACGCGCTAGTATTACACACTGTACTCTACTCCTGTAGAGTTATTAGGGGGCGTCTATTACTCGCCCCTTTGCCTTCTATTGCTATTTCCTTTGCAACCCAGAACTGGTCTAGCATATTTTGGTCAATAAGCCACTGGGTAGCCGCCTTAAGGCCTTTCTATATTAAGAGCAGTGTATTATAGTTTTCTATACTAGCTACTAAGAGCATTGCTTCTTAGCTAGTGCGTAAGGGGTATAACAGTATTATATATTTTAGTGTCTGTCTTGGCCAGCCATATTTATACCTTGGGCTACCTACTAGAATACCCACCTAGTAAAGCTAATCTTTTAGTCCTATTATTCCTATTCTTAAGAGTGTTGCTATTATATTTTCTACCTTTATTAGGCCCTCTTAGAGCCCTTAGGTATTTACCCTCTATAGTATTACCTATATTATAGCTTAGGTTCCCCTTGCCTAAGTCTACCTCTATACCTTTAACTCCTATTTATCTCTCCAGTGTCGGTCCAACCAGTATTGTATTGCGGTAGATGGTTTTCCAGTACTATTTTATGCTCTACTTTAGCTCCTTTCTCTCCCTTACTATTATCTTTACTGGCCTCTTACACATCTCCCTTTCTCCTTTATATAGGCCTAGGCCCTAGCGCTGTATTATTATTCTTCTATTTTCTCTACCTGTTTTCCTAATATATCTTTCCTACTTTAGGGTTATTAGTTTCTTCTCCTATAGGGTACCCTAGGGTTCCTCTATAGTTTATTTAGGCGTATCTTAATATACTTTATAACGTTAAAGTTGCGTTCCTTTTATACTCTTTATATTGCATCGGCTTTAATATATAGTTATAGGGGGGGAATATTGGCTTCCTTCTTAAGCAGTACTGTGGCTGTTTACTTATACCCACCTATTATACTCCTAAGGCAGGCTATTTAGACCTTTTAGAGTGGTTTAAAGAGTAATTTAGGGGGGCCTTTTTTAGTTTCTCTAGTGGCCTAAATGCTAGATCTATACGTTATAGTTAGCTGAACAACTGCTATATATAGTAGGTATAACCTCTGGAAGTATGGACCCTATATAGAATTAACGATCCTGGACATGGCAATATACTATACTTAGCCCTTACGGGCCGCTTACGCCATATATGCGCTTTACTAGAGCTTACTATTTATCTATACTTCTAATACCCTTAGGCCTTAAACCGGTTAACCCCTAAAGCCTTAGATATAGATTGTATACTAAAGATCTGCAGATTGGTTACGTTTTCTTATAAAATAGATTAGCTAGTATTTCTTTAGTAAGAATTAGACTCTATATTATCTTGCCCATTCTATATAGGTGTTATAGGCTTTCTCTAGTGTCCTATAGTTCTCTACGGCTGTTGGCCCATATATAATTAGGTTTATGTTATTAATAAAGCCTATTCCCTAGGTCGCCCCTTTCTTAAAGGTGTTAAATAGGTTGCTTACAAAGAAGAGGAAGAGTATAGGTAACAGAGGTAATCCTTATAGTATTCCTATTATAACTGCAATAGGGGGGCTTTGGTATCCGCTAAAGACTAGTAATATTTCTTTCTGGCCTATAAATCCTTAAATAAATTAAATGATCCATTTTAGGAAGCCCTTTGCCCTAAGGATATATAGGAGACGCTTATAGGGTATATTATTATAGGCACCGCTGATATCTAGGCTAAGCATTAATACTATAAAGTCCTTTTACATAGCCCATGCAGTTTTAATAGTAGTAGCGAGTAGTGTAAGTGCTAATAGCGTTAAGTGATTCTTTCTTGCCCCCATTTAGCTTTGTGGTAGTAAGGCGTATTCCTCTACTATATCTGCTATGTGGTCCGCTATAACCTTTTCTAAGATCTTGCTTAGGGTGTTTTTTAAGGCAATAGGGCGGTAGCTTCCTAGGATTAAGTAGTCTACTTTACCTTCTTTTTATAAGATAACCGTTGTTATAGATCTTCTAAGTTGCGGGTAGTAGCCTATTATAAAGTATACTTTGGCTACGTCTGCAAGCTAAGGTGCTATAAGTGGTCTATAGGTCTTTAGGGCTTTGTTTAGGATCCTATCTAGTCCTAGTACTATATTATTTAAGAGGCGGCTAATAGTTCTGGCCATTTCTTTAGTTATTATATCGCTGTTAACCCTTAGGTAAGTCACTAGTATTTTACTAGTAATATTGCTAAGGTCTACTAGAGCTGGTTAAGGGAAAAATCTTTCTATAAGGATCTTTGCCTTTTTATTATTATTGCTTATAGCCTATAGTTCGCCTTCTCTTTATAGGGGTAGTAGGTGTGGATCTTCTACTAGGCGTCCTACCTTTTTCTTTACCTATTTTGCTATGGTCTAAAGGCCCTTGTTATAGGGGAGACTTAGGTTAATAGTGTGTTTATTTATAAACTATCTCTAGTTATTTCTTACTTCTTTTCTTAGGGTATTCTTTAGCTAGTTTCTTGTGTCTTTATATTATCTCTTATCCTTAGAATTATAGCTGCTTATATATTTCCTCCTTGCTTATTATTGGTTGGCTATAAGGGCCGCGCACTATACAGACTATACGTGTCATATATAGGGGCCCGGTTTTAAAACTAGGCAGTGCTCTTTTAGCCTACTTTTAATTACTGCCTGGATCCTTTCTAGTCTTTAATTAATTTCCTTAGGGGTAGCTAATAAGCCTCGCTTATTTAGTATTAGGTGGATTTCTTCTAAGTCTTAAAATTGTTATTTAATTATATTAAGAAAGCTATCTACGTTAAGCTTCCTTATTATATATCTTTTACTATTTAGTTGCGCCTTAATGTCTAGATCTAGTTATATCTGGATAGGGATATAGTCTAAGGTAAGTACCTATTCTTCTTTAGGGGAGCACCTTTTAAGTCTTTAGTATAGGGTTTCGTCTATAATTATAAGGTTAATTGTACTTTTGGCGGTTGCCCTATTAGCATATAATTGCACCTAGGGGGGTAGCTAGCTTAAGGCCCCTATTATCTATAGCTCTTAGTAGGCACTCTACCTGTTAATTAGCAGCAATATAGATGCCCCCCTACTATAGGTGATGGAGGTTTATGTCTTCTAGTAGGATAAACTCCACGTGTTTAGTTTCTAGCAAGCTTATTATAGATATAATGTTCTCTATCTATGCTACCCCTTTAACCCTAGGGTTATAGACATTAATAATTTATACTAGTCCCCTATATATTTAGATGGTTATAACTGCAATATCTAGGTTAACTACCTGCTATAACTATAAGGCAAGGCTGATATTTTTGCTAATTATAAAGTATACGCGTATAGCTGCTTTTGGTTTATATAGGAGCTAAAATCCTTAGGGGCAGTATATTAATTATATATAGGTATTATAATACGGCTCTTATATAGCAAGAATATAGTATTTCTCTAGGTCTAGACTGTCTAGTAGGGGCCTTGCTAGACGGTGGTTTATATTACCGCAGTTATACTGTATAATGGTTAAGTGGCGGACCCCTAGTAGGGGTCCTTCGCCTTTTCTTTACTCCTTGCTTCTTCCGTTTCTACTTTCTCTAAAATGTTTAGAACTTCTATCTTCTGTGTTTACTCCCTGGCTACTACTTATTTTATATAGAGCTTTTTATTTCTGTGTCTTATGTTCTTACTAGCCTTTCTAAATCTAAGTCTATTATTGCCTCTAGTTCTTCCCCCGTTCTCGCCAGTTAGCTATGTGCCCCTTATAAGCTAGCTGTATATATTGTATTTACCACATTAAATCTAATTCTTAATTGTCCCGGCCTTAAACTTACTATAGCTGTCTATAGGGGTCTTCCTACTGGGCGTCCTCTCCCTTATATCCTATATATCTCTTATGTCCCTATTCGGTCTGGTGATATTACACGGCGTCGCTTTTGGCCTATTAAGGCTTAGGATGGCTGGCTTAGCCCCCTAGTATTAAAGGTAGGAAACGCTAGGAAGATACCTGCGTCCCCTTAGCTTATCGCCTGTTATTTCCATTTGTATAACCTGGCGTGCAGTTATTCCCATAGCTATTAAGCCCTTTCCTTCCGTCTCCTATATTTAATGCAGTCTTCTCTCTCCTACGCCTTATGTGTGCTTTGGTAACAGTTTGCGCATTTTATTTAGTCTTAATTTGTATATTGTCTTGTATTATAGGGGCCTGCATAGTGGCCGCAGCACACCTATGCTGCGTATGTGGATTGGGTGTGTCCCCATTATATATAGCGATAATATTGTTCCAGGTATAGTCTGTGGTTATAGAGCCTTATGTTGTATATAAGGCCATTTATAATTATTTCTTTTTAGATAAGGAGTTTTTGTATTCCTAGTGTATATACGCTAACGATAAGGGAGCTATATATTCGTCTATTATCTCCCTAGTAAGTCTCTGGCGCCCCTTATATCCTCTTATTATTTTCATTGTATACTTGGTTTATATTTTCCTGTTAAAGCCATTAGATCTGGGTAATTATAAGTCCTAGTATAAGGCGTTCCATTTGTTTTACTATCTCCTATATAGTTGCTATATTGTCTGCCTAGCGTCCCCTTTTTACCCTAAGGCTTATGGAAACCGACAGGACTTTAACTAGGTAATCTTTATAAAGCACTTTTAGCCTGTCCCCTGCCCTTACGGCCCGTTCCTTTGCCTATTAGTCCTTTAGGGTAACTCTAATGTCTCCACTCCTAAGATGTCGGACTATGACGGTGTTGTGGACCTCCTTATAAATTTCCATAAGAACTTCTGTTTTTGATTGTCCCCTAAGTTCCTCTACCTTTTCTGTATTTGGTCGTATTGTGATTATATACCCAGTTATTATCTTTAGAGGGGTAGGTTCCCTATACTATAGAAGCGCAGCTACGGCGGCCTAGGTGCGGTTCGCCTATAGGGGGGGGTTTTATTTATCTTTAATTTTGTTTAGCCGTTAGAGGATTTAATTAAGGGTTTGCTAGAGGGGCGCCTAAGGTTTGCTAAACTGGAGCCATTCTGCTAGCTGTATTAGTTTATAATAGCTAATAGATGCTCCCCTATAGTTCCAGATACTAGACGCGTCTAATAGGCTTTATATTTTGTTAGATGCCTTCTTAATTAGGGTATTTCCGCTTTCTGGTATGGTATTCGCCCGTCCTTATTGTTGTTGTGGGGGGCTATTATTAGGTATAGGTCTGGCGGTCACGCGCAACTACGTATCACCGTCGTTCCACCTATGCCTTTCCTATAATGCATGCATCTCAGGGGATTATCAGGGTGTTTTTCAGGGTTCTTTTAGTTGGTTTGGTCTTTTTAGGCTAGGTGCAGCAAGAGCTCCAAAAGTCGTTTTCTCTCATTAATCAGCTGGCACAATTAAGGTGTCATTCTCTATACATAGCCAACATCCTTTAATTAATATTTATCTTATACTAGTTAAGGATCTAGATAAGCACACGATTTTAGAGCTAGAGCTAAGATGGACCATTTCCCCCTATTTAGTCACTTACGATAAGCTAGGTCTTGGGCTTGTATTCGCTTTTTTAGAGAATTCGGAAAGCATAGCGAGACATATCCCCTAAATAAGCGAAAATCTTAGATAATGAGTTAACGATAAGTCCTTATTAGAGGTTGAACTCCGTCTGGACCCAAATAAGCGCCCCTATTTTACTAAAATGCCACTTACCAAGCTTATGGCGATCTTTAAAAAGGCTAATAATAGTAAGGTACTTACTAAATAAGAGTCTATAATTGTCGCGCTAGAGGCAGCCTCTAAGCTGTCGCTCTATATATCTATTAGCCCCTAGGCTAACCTAGCGGGACTTAAAGGCTACGCACGCTACCTTTAATTAATGTTTTTCCTCTGCCGAACATAGGGTTATTTTTGGTTCTATTAGATATAGGCCCTAACTTAACGCCTAAAAGACCCTAAATTCCCCTTTAAGGAGATAGTAGTGCCTTACTGGATAGTTACTTCTTAGATTGCCATAATAGATAAGGATAAAACTATAATAAGCATTATTCCTTAGTTCTAGGCGTCTGTTAAAAAGTTAGAAAATTATTTAACTCTATATACCTTTACCTTTACTCTATAACTTAGTGTTATAAGAGAGCGGCAGCATTAGTTGCACTAGTTAGAATTAATATTTAACTTAAATAAAGGCTTAATTAAAGTAATATTTTAGGAGCTTCCTAATAACTAAGGTATGTTCTTAGTTACTATAATAATCTCCAACCTTAATAATATAAAAGACCTAGTTCTGCCTAAGGTCGAAACCTAAGTAGTTATTAAAGTTTAAAAGGGTAAATAAACTTTTAACTTTACTGGCTAAATTATTAAAAACCACTTTAATATAGGCGTATATATAGTCGCAGTTTCCTAAGCCTTAACGGGCCAAAAGCGACGCCGCGCAACATCACTAGACCGAACAGGGACACAAGGGACATATGGGACACAAGGGAGAGGACGCCTAGTAGGAAGACCCCTATAGACAGCTACGGCAAGTTCAAGGCCGGGACAATCAAGAATTAGATTTAACGCGGTAAATATAACACACGCAGCTAGCTTATAAGGGGCATATAGCTAACTAGCGAGAACGGGGGAAGAACCGGAGGCAATAATAAACTCAGATTTAGAAAGGCTAATAGGAACACAAGACACAAGAATAGAAAGCTCTATACAAAATAAGTAGTGGCTAGGGAGTAAACACAGGAGACAGAAGTTCTAAATATTTTAGAGAAAGTGGAAACAAAAGAAGCGAGGAGCGAAGGAGAGGCGAAGGACCCCTACTGGGGGTCCGCTACTTGACCATTATATAGTATAACTGCGGCAATACGAACCACCGTCTAGTAAGGCCCCTACTAGACAGTCTAGACCTAGAGAAACACTATATTCTTACTATATAAGAGCCGTATTATAATACCTATATATAATTAATATACTGCCCCTAAGGATTCTAGCTTATATATAAACCAAAAGCAGCTATATATGTATGCTTTATAATTAGTAAAAATATCAGCCTTGCCTTATAGTTATAGCAGGCAGTTAACCTAGATATTGCAGTTATAACCATCTAGATATATAGGGGACTAGTATAAATTATTAATATCTATAACCCTAGGGTCGAAGGGGTAGTATAGATAGAGAATATTATATCTATAATAAGCTTGCTAGAAACTAAATACGCGGAGTCTATTTTACTAGGAGATATAAACCTCCACCACCTATAGTGGGGGGGCATCTATATTGCTGCTAATTAACAGGTAGAGTGCCTACTAAGAGCTATAGATAATAGGGGCCTTAAGCTAGCTACCCCCCTAGGTGCAATTATATAGCAATAGGGCACCGCCAAAAGTATAATTAACCTTATAATTATGGACAAAACCTATACTAGAGACTTAAAAGGTGCTCCCTTAAAGAAGAATAGGCACTTACTTTAGACTATATCCCTATCCAAATATAACTAGATCTAGACATTAAGGCGCAACTAAATGGCAAAAGATATGCAATAAGGAAGCTTAACATAGATAGCTTTCTTAATATAATTAAATAATAACTCTAAGACCTAGAAGAAATCCACCTAATACCAAATAAGTAAGGCTTATTGGCTACCCCTAAGGAAATTAATTAAAGACTAGAAAGGATCTAGGTAGCAATTAAAAGCGGGCTAAAAGAGTACTGCCTAGTTTTAAAACCAGGCCCCTATACGCGACACGTATAGTCCGCATAGTGCGCGGCCCTTATAGTCAGCCAACGACGAGCAAGGAGGAAATATATAAGTAGCCATAATTCTGAGGATAAGAGATAATATAAAGACATAAGAAACTAGCTAAAGAATACCCTAAGAAAAGAAGCAAGGAATAACTGGAGATGGTTTATAAATAAACACACTACTAACCTAAGTCTCCCCTATAACAAGGGCCTTTAGACTATAGCGAAATAGGTAAAGAAAAAGGTAGGACGCCTAGTAGAAGATCTATACCTACTACCCCTATAAAGAGCAGGCGAACCATAGGCCACAAACAACAATAATAAGAAGGCAAAGATCCTTATAGAAAGATTTTTCCCTTAACCAGCTCTAGCAGACCTTAGCAACATTACTAGTAAAACACTGGTGACTCGCCTAAGGGTTAACAGCGACATAATAACTAAAGAAATGGCCAGAACTATTAGCCGCCTCTTAAATAATATAGCACTAGGACTAGATGGGATCCTAAATAAAGCCCTAAAGACCTATAGACCACTTATAGCACCTTGGCTTGTAGACGTAGCTAAAGCATACTTTGTAATAGGCTACTACCCATAACTTAAAAGATCCATGACGACGGTTGTCTTATAAAAAAAAGGTAAAGCAGACTATTTAATCCCAGGAAGCTACCGCCCTATTGCCTTAAAAAACACCCTAAGTAAGATCTTAGAAAAGGTTATAGCGGGCTATATAGTAGATATGGTAGAGGAACACACCCTACTACTATAAAGCTAAATAGGGGCAAGAAAGAATCGCTTAATACTATTAGTACTTATACTACTCACTACTACCATTAAAACTGCATAGGCTATGCGAAAGGACTTTATAGTATTAATACTTAGCCTAGATATCAGCGGCGTCTATAATAATATACCCTATAAGCGTCTCCTATATATCCTTAGGGCAAAGGGCTTCCCAGAATGGATTATTTAATTTATTTAAGAATTTATAGGCCAGAAAGAAATATTACTGGTCTTTAGCGGATACCAGAGCCCCCCTATTGCAGTTATAATAGGAATATTATAAGGATTACCTCTGTCGCCTATACTCTTTCTCTTCTTTGTAAGCAACCTACTTAATACCTTTAAGGAAGGGGCGACCTAGGGGATAGGCTTTGTTAATAATATAAACCTAATTATATATGGGCCAATAGCCGTAGAGAACTGTAGGACACTAGAGAAAGCCTATAACACCTATATAAAATGGGCAAGATAATATAGAGTCTAATTCTTACTAGAGAAATACTAGCTAATCCATTTTATAAGAAAACGTAACTAATCTACAGATCTTTAGCATATAATCTATATTTAAGGCTTTAGGGGTTAACTAGTTTAAGGCCTAAGGGTATTAGGAGTATAGGTAGATAGTAAGCTCTAGTAGAGCGTATATACGACGCAAGCGGCCCATAAGGGCCAAGTATAGTATATCGCTATGTCCAGGATTATTAATTCTATATAGGGTCCATGCTTCTAGAGGTCACGCCTACTATATATAGCAGTTGTCTGGCTAACCATAACATATAGATCTAGCATTTGGGCCACTAGAGAAACTAAGAAAGGCCCCCCTAAATTACTCCTTAAACCACTCTAAAAGGTCTAAATAGCCTGCCTTAGGAGTATAACAGGTAGGTATAAGTAAACGGCCATAGTACTGCTTAAGAAGGAAGCCAATATTCCCCCTCTATAACTATATATTGAAGCTAATGTAATGTAAAGGGTGTAAAAGGAACGCAACTTTAATATTATAAAGTATATTAAGACACGCCTAAATAAACTATAGAGGGACCCTAGGGTGCCCTATAGAAGAAGGAACCAACAACCCCAAAGTAGGGAAGATATATTAGGAAAACAGGTAGAGAAAGTAGAAGAAGAATAGTGCAGCGCTAGGGCCTAGGCCTATATAGAGGAGGAAGGGAGACACGTAAGAGGCCAGTAAAGACAATAGTAAGGGAGAGAAAGGAGCTAAAGTAGAGTATAAAAGAGTACTAGAAAACCATCTACCGCAATATAATACTGGTTGGACCGACGCTAGGGAGATAAATAGGAGTTAAAGGTATAGAGGTAGACTTAGGCAAGGGGAACCTAAGCTATAGCATAGGTAATGCTATGGGGGGTAAATACCTAAGGGCTCTAAGAGGGCCTAATAAAGGCAGAAAATACAATAGCAACACTCTTAAGGATAGGAATAATAGAACTAAAAGATTGGCTTTACTGGGTAGGTGTCCCAGTAAGTAGCTTAAGGTATAAATATAGCTAGCCAAGACAGACACCAAAACACGTAATACTGTTATGCCCCTTATATACCAGCTAAGAAGCAATGCTCTTAGCAGCTGGCATAGAAAACTATAATACACTACTCTTAACACAGAAAGGCCTTAAGGCGGCTACCTAATGGCTTATTGGCTAAAATATGCTAGACCAGTTCTGGGTTGCAAAGGAAATAGCAATAGAAGGCAAAGGGGCGAGTAATAGGCGCCCCCTAATAACTCTACAGGAGTAGAGTACAGTGTGTAATACTAGCACGTCCGTAGGTTTATTACGGCAGCAGTAGTACCCAAGGAGGTTAAAAAGTAAGGTAGTAGAGCACTACTAGTAACTTGCAGGCGACTTATAAGCGAGCCCTATAAGGCGGGGAGATGGATTACGGGGTTTTCTTAAATAGAGTTTTCTCCCCATATGTATATAAGGAGTAGTCCGCGTAGGCCCAACAGGGATCCGAATTGGACGTTAAGCAATAAATAATATATATAGTCGCAGTTATTTCCAGGCCCCAATTAGACTTATAGAATGCCTTTTATAGCATGCAGCTTGTATTACTTAACGACCCTACGTCTTTATATCGTTATATGTCCGCTATAAAGTTGCTTCTCTTAGGTTACACAAATTGTATAGTGGGCATTAACTTACTATTATATGCGTTTAATGCCCTAGCATAAGAGAACTAGCTATCTCGCTAAGGAAGTAAAAGGGTTGCTAGAAAAGATAGAGAAAGTTAAAGAGGCTCTTAACTTAATAAAGGCTAAGAGAATGCTTAACAACTAGTAAGAAAAGATTGTTTTTAACTAACTTAATATATTTACTGGGGATTTCTCTATCTAAGGCCCACCTGGGACAGGTAAAACTGTAATATATAAAGTAGCTATATATACGCACGTTCTTCTTAAGCGGAAGGTTTTTATTATCGCCCTATTAAATAAGCTAGTCTAGAGCGTAATTGCTAAGTATAAGGCGCTGCAAAGAGCGCCAGCTAGCTCTTTTATCCATTTTAAGGGCGCATTCTTAAGGCTTACTAAGGTTAAATTGCTTTTAAAGAAGCTTACCGGGGCTAAGGATAAGGAAGCCATAAGAAAGCTTTAAGGTCTATATATAGATTAATTACTTCCTGCTGCTTCTATATTTGTGGTAAAGTTAAAGTAGGAGTAGAATACTAAAAATAAAGCTACTTAAATAGAGGCCAACTTCTAGTGCATTAGGGCTGTCTACTAACTTATTATAGAGGAAGCTGGCTTAAGTTTAGAGAAAGCATTAGAGTTTAAAGATACCTATAACGTTAAGCTCTATAAAAAGATTATAGTAATCTCCTAGGATTATAATAATTTTAAAAAGGATTTTGTATAAAAGTATCTAAACCTAAAAATGGCTTTTAAGGAAGCTAATAGAAGGGACACCGCCTATATTAACACTTAGTTAGAAGTTCTTAAAGCCAATTTTAATAAATAGTATCTTGGCGAACACATTAACGTTATTTTCTTAACTTATAGTACAAGCTGCTACTATATACTAATAAAGAACCTTTAGCTAGAAGTTATTATTATTAAGGAGGCTGCTATTAGAATGTAAGTTACCGTCCTTATTTTATATAGATAACTTAGTATTATTAATACACTTACGGCACTTGCTGCTTATAAAGACTATATACTTTTAGTCGTTAATTTAGGTGATTATAAATAGAGTACGCCTGTTATTCTCTCTAAAGGTATAAATAAGAGCTATAAATTGCTCGTAAGGTCCTACTTTAAGCAAAAAGTTAAGGATTCTCTTTAGCGATATCCATAGGTAATGCTTTTAGAGCAGTATAGGATGCATCTATATATTAGTAGTTAGTAACTACGCAATTAATAAATATAAAATTGTTATTGCTAATATATTCTAGAATAGATCTCTTAATCTAATTACTTTAGTAAGCTTAAGCACGCTCTAGTTACGCAGTTCCACAACCCAAAGCTCCGGGTATTAATTACTACAGCTATAGTAGTATTCGGAAAGGTATAGAATAGCCACTATTGCGTGGGATTTAATATTAGTAAGCTAGGTGCGAAGTCCGCGCTATACTAAGGTACTAACTCCTAGTAGAACGAGGCTGAAGTTTAAAGAATTTGCGAACTTATGGTCCTTTTTATAGAGTACCAGCTAGCAGATAATTGCTTATAGGAAATTATACTGGATAATATTGTGATCCTAACGCCATATACTAGCTAGCAACTAGCAATTCTTGCTGCGCTATATAATATAGGAAAACTATACGCGGTAAAGATTGCAGTGTATTTAATACTTTAATACTAAGGCTAGGAGAAGAATATTACTCTAATTTCTATAGTAAAGAACGTGCCTAGTAATGCTCTTAAGCTTAGTTTTATTTAGAGAGGTCTATTTTTAGCAAGTTATATGGCGCTAAGAGATCCGGAAACTCTGCGACTCTTAAGCTTGATTATACATCAACCTCTATACAGAGCTTGATTTTTAACGCCATGACAGCTCTCGTAGCTTATTTCTATCGTATACTCTTCTACGCGTTGCCACGAATCGCTAGCTAGTCGTTAATTATATATTCCTCCCTCTACCTATATAAACTCCTCCCTTCCCGCCCCAAACTCTCCCCTAATACTAGCCACTACTATAACTAGCAACACGTTATCGAATACAAAGCGGGGCAACAAGCGGCCTACGGCCGCTGCGGGCCGCCGTATAGGCGACTAGATTAACCCAGCCGTGCTAGCGCTTATGCCGGAGGCCATAAAGTTGGAATACTTCGCCACGCTCCTAGAGGCCGCAAAGGCCAGTAGTAAGCAGACGGCTAATAAGCACCTAGATATAACGCTTCGTTAAAAGCGCTCAAATCTTAGTGTTAAGGAAATAGGTAAGGCTCTAGCCCCTCCTACTATCTTATTGGTGGCCACTAGATTTCCGGGTATCCCCTAGCAGATCTTGCTATAGATATATAACCACAAATTCCGGCTAGCTGAGCAGCTTCTACTCCTTTGCTAGGCTAGGCAATATTAGGCCCCATTTAGTAAGGAGGCTCCGCCTAATTTAAAGAAGGAAAAGGCCCTTAAGGACTTTAGGGCCTCTTATGCCATATAGTCGTACTGCTTTATTATATACGCCCAAATCGTCGCCTAATTGTTTCCGGATCACCACACTATTGTGCCTAAGATATTGGCCTTCTATAATATGGTCCTAGACTGGGCCTAGATCTATAAATAGAAGAACACGGTACTTCCGTGCACCATATAATAGCATTAACATATAATCGACACTAACGAACTAGACTCTAATTGGACGGCCATATTAACCTAATTTAAGGACTCCTTCTTAACGCCAGATAAGATCCTTCCTGCTCCAGCTATAGCCAATATAAGGCCACTAAAGAGGGAGAGTTGTACACGCTAGGCCTATAAGAGCAATATTAAGAGCTAGGTCTGCGATAAGTTTAACACTAGCACCTGCTTTTTTGACGCGTGTAAAAGGAAGCATGAGTGCAATAAGTACGGCTCCAATAAGCACGCCGCTATAGTATATACGAAGAAGTGAAGCTAGAGCCTTGGCGCGGATAATAGTATAGACGTTAACTCCGCGGACAAAGTCCACCTGTTTACGCTAGGCTATGGCCTCCTGCCTATTAAGGCAGGCCTGCTAGGCCTATTTACGGGGCCTATTAAGGCCCTAGAGCCAACCCTAGTATGCCAACTCGCCTAAAAAGCGACCATGACCGTGCTTAAAGCGCTTAAGCTGCCGCTAGAGCGGCCAAATACGTACCTATTATTTAATACCTATAATGACTCCAAGCCTCCGATTTCGAACTTACCCTCTCCACTATACGCGTTGGCCTGGGTAAGGCTACTCGCGATATACCCAGGCGACCTAAAAACGCTACTACCCGCTATTATTACATTTGGCGCCTAAATAGGATATATAGGGCCGCTGGCCTACTCCCGTAGCCTAAACCACCCTATTAATGACCCAGTAGTGATTATGGATAAGCTACAGAGTGACCTCTTGGCTAAATGGGTCCAGATTTTAACAACTAATACCTTTATCTCGCTGTTTAGGCTAGTTCTAAAGCATAACGGCGGCTGGCGTTATATATATAACCTATTACACCCGCTGGGGCGCGGAATTAACCAGCGGATTCCTTGCTACTATGGCTACCTCTTATACCTACGACTCCAAGAGATCTACGATATAATTGTGGCCTCTAGAAGAGGCTGCCTTATTATTAAGCGAGATATTAAGGACGCCTTCTATATGGTACCAGTTGCACCTTACTACCAACCACTACTTGGCTTTGAATGGGACGGCGTAATATATGTTAAATATTGCCTTTTATTTGGCCTAGCTACTGCCCCATTCTTATTTAACCTCTTTGCGGAAGGACTATAATGGATCCTTGCTACGCTGTTGTCTAATTAGTCCGTTAACCACTATCTAGATAACTTTATCTCTATCGCCTACTAGAGCGGCTCTTAGCTGGAGCTCTAAGAGCGCTTTGATATAGTCTACCACGCTATTATAGATGGACTTAGCATCCTGCGGAACGACTTTAAGGACAAATAAGGCACCTGCGTTATAGTCCTAGGTGTAGAAATTAACAGCAAGGCTATAAAGGCCAGGCTTCCTATAGATAAGAAGCTCTAGGTCTTCTAGGCCGTGGCTAATACACTTAATAGAGGCAGCCTGACGCTAATAGAGGCGTAGTTACTCGCTAGCTACCTTAACTTCTGCGCGCAGGTGGTGCTCCTTAAAAGGACCCAGCTATATCCGCTATTTATATTTATTGTGGCCTTTCCCCCTATAGCCCGTGCTGGCTGGCGCCGACTGCTAGCAGACCTTGTAGAAGACCTTAAATAGTAAAGAGACCTGCTACTATAGTTTAATGGAGTCCGCTTCCTTAATAGTGCTGCTAGGCCGCTAGTGCACGTTATTATAGACGCCTTAAACGCCGGCCTTAGCCTCTTCTACTTTAAATTGTCGAATATAGACGCCTTCTAGCAGGACTATGCTTTACACCTTCTACTAGCCCACGCCGTAATGATAGCCGTTGAGCCGGAGCTTAAGACGGCCCATATTAACATTAAAGAGGCGGAGGCAATCCTTATTGCTTTCCAGCTGTTTAGCTAATTGTGGTATAGCTATAAAGCAGTCCTACACACTAATAGCTCTACCGCGCTCTAGGGCCTCCGGAAAGGATATATTAAAGGTATAGTAAACGCCCCTTTTAAACAACTCCTCCTACTTGCGGCCGTGTAAGATATAGACCTATACCTAATATAGCTCTCCTTAGAGGATAATATGCTGGTAGATGCTCTTTTATGTCTAGATAGGAAGCGGATTGCTAATATAAGCCTATAGTTAAGCAACCTCTTACCCTTAAGCCGCCTGATTGGTTCTAGAAAGAGAACGAGACCTATACCTTCGGCGACGCCCACCTAAGGCTGCTCTAGAACGGCCTATCTGTTGGTATAAGGCTATTGTATAAATCGCACCAGAACAGCTATAAGAAACTCTATACCTTAAACAGAGTCGCCCTGTGGCCGGCCACAGCAGACTTACTAGCTAGATGGGTTACTGTACGGCTGTTTAGGTTCTTATTACAAAAGCAGCTACGCCCCAACTCTGTACTCTAAGGACTCTCTGCCCTCCGCTTAGTACACGTAGATAGACGCCTCCTGCTAAAGGCCTTTAATGACAAGCATATCCGCCGCCTTATAGATGGTGGCCGCCGACTGTTTGAGTAATAGGTAACTAGAGAGAGACGGCCTCTCTTAAAGGCCCTAGTATTGCAGCTATTGAGCTGCCTCGTGCCACCCTAGGCTGGAGGCCTCAGCCATAGACCGCCCCAGCCCTTAATTAATAACGTTAACTTCGCGGCCGCCTACCAAGTTGCCTTTGCCAGCTTTATAAGAGTAGGAGAGTTTACCTATAATGCGGCTAATAGGAAGGACAACAAGACCTTCACCGCTATAAAGCTTATAAAAGGTGACGTACACTTCGCAGCTAACCACGCTAGGCTTACGCTTAAGTGTAGCAAGACGGATAGAGCTTATAAAGGCGTTAATATTATACTGGCAAGATCCAAAGATAGCGCCTACCTAGTAGAAGCGCTAGAAGCCCTTTTTATACTAGACCTACGCGAGCTAGGCCAGCCGCTCTTCCGCTTTAAAAGGGCTATTTTTAACTGGGATAACTTCCTTAAGCGCCTTATAACCGGGCTACTGGACCTTAGGGTTAAGCCCGGTAGCTACCTCAGCTATAGCTTCTATAAGGGCGCTGCTTAACACGCCCACGATAGTAGTGTACTTAACAGTTAGATCTAAACGCTAGGCTAATAGACCTCTAATGCTTTCTAGGCCTACTTCTTAACAAATTCGGCTGTGCTATACCGCCTTAACTACTAGTTCCTAACTAGAACTCTACTCCCCTTCTCCTCCACGGCCTTAATGGCCCGCATAGTGGCCTAGGCGTGACCTTAACACCACGCATACCCTAGGTTTGGCATAGACGTTATTTAGGGGGTCTCCTCTAGTACGTGCAGCTGGCGGAGAGCTAGGCCTCTAAGCGGCTTAATTCAAAGGCTCTATAGCCTTATTGACGCGACGCCTGAGGCCAAGATCTACGCCTATGGGCCTACACGGCCTATAGAGGCCTCCGTGCCGTAAATAACAAAGTTATCTACTAACACCGTGTCCTATGCGTAAAGCTATATATAGACTAGCCTATCTAGGCTTAGCCCCCGTAAAAGAGCGAGAAAATAGATGGAGAGGTCTATTTTTAGCGAGTTATATGGCGCTAAGAGATCCGGAAACTCTGCGACTCTTAAGCTTAATTATATATTAACCTCTATATAGAGCTTAATTCTTAACGCTATAATGGCTCTTATAGCTTGTTTCTACCCTCCTACCATCCCGTAGATAGTTGCCTCTTAGGAGTGCGTTAGGGGGTCTCCTCCGGTATATATAGCTGGCGGAGAGCTAGGCCTCTAAGCGGCTCAATTTAAAGGCTCTATAGCCTTATTAACGCGACGCCTGAGGCCAAGATCTACGCCTACGGGCCTACACGGCCTACGGAGGCCTCCGTGCCGCAAATAACGAAGTTATCTACTAACACCGTGTCCTATGCATAAAGCCGTATATAGACTAGCCTATCTAGGCTTAGCCCCCATAAGAGAGCGAGAAAATAGAAGAGATCTATATTAGCTAAATATAAGTAGCTAGTTCTAGGATTAATTAGATTTTAACTATAACTAACTATTTACTAGGTTAAGTTAAGCCAGGCTAAACTTCTTTATATAGGTAAGAATACTATTTTACTGCTAAAGGTAACTATCTATACAAGTAAAGGTTATAAATTGCATTACGCGCAGAGCGTATGCGGTAGGGGCCGTATGGCGTAGTATAGGTCACCTAACTACCCACGGCCTGATAGATAACCTAACCTTTACTACCCCTTTCTTTCTCTTTTGGTAGATAAGATAGACACAAATAAACCAAAAACTAGAACTACTTATTGCAATTATAGTACCCCCCGGGTGATACTGACACTAATTAGTAATATCATAGATTAGAATCCGGTGTTATTATAAAGAGAGACAACACGCAATCGCTCCTACTAAGGCCTATTAATCTTATTGCGTTTGCTAAGGAGAACCCTTCCTACTAAGGCCCTAGGAACTTAAAGAACCGGCTCCTACTAAGGCTTTGTCTGGTTCGCGTCCATTACGCAAATTAATACCCAGTATAACCTCTTTACTGAGCGCCAGTATACCTAGCAGCGTTAGCAGTATCTTTACCTACACCACGATCTATACCAGTTAATTATATCTGACACAGGAATTTAACGTCTAGACTAGGGCAACGGGATTACCCTAACCAATAAGACTACCGCAAAAGACATTACTAACTATATTGACTTTAAAATTAATAAGTATACTAAGCGCAACTTTAAGGATAAAAGCTTATGGGAATTATACCAAGAGGACTTTAATAATTTCGAGGTATAGACATTTAAGGACGCTTATAGGTCCGCAATCAAGGAACTTAAACAACTACTCCGACGTAATAGAGTATAGGTCTTTAATAAAAAGAGCAAGTCAGTACTATAAGCACTGTATAATGTTGCTCACGAGGACGACCTTATAGAATGGTTAGATAAAGAAATCAAGCTATATATTAACAATAAAGGACCCTTTAATTTGTATATTATTAACCGCCGTTTTAAATCACGTTCATTAACCCCCTTAATGTCACCTACCCTAACCCTAGCTGTCTTAAATGACCTCCCTACGGCCGAGCCCCCCTTACCTATAAACGTCACGGCTCCCCTAACGAACGTCACGGCTCCCCCTATGAACGCCACGGCTCTCTCTACGAACGTTACGGCTTCCCCTATAAACGTCGCAGCTCCTTCTACAAAAGTTACAGCCACCGTCAACTATGGTAGAGACTTAGCAACCCTGGCAAAGATATATACGGAGGAAAGCAAATACAGCGGAGAGGATAACAACTTCAACCGCAAGCTTACGATTTTCAACGACCTTTGTAACAGAGTTGGTATACCGCAAGAGGCAAAGATTAAAGGCTTTCCAACGATGCTATATAGTATTGCTCTTGACTTCTACTACGAGAATAAGGCAACCTATACTACTTTTGATGGTATCTGTAACGCTATACGCAACTACTTTGAAGGACTAGAGTACAAGCGTGGAGTTCTAATAAAGTGGAACGCTATAACTCTTAAGACGGTAATGATAAAGAGCGAAGGCAAGTCTATAGAAGACTGCCTATAGCTATTACTTAACGACCTCCGTCACTTATAGCATGGTCTCGACGCCAACCTCCGCAATGACGACCTCCTCTATAATAAGCTTATCGTCGCTTGCCAAGACGTTGCTACTTGCTAGGCAGCTTGCTCTAACCCGCCTACCACACTCACCGGCCTCATAAACAGCCTACAATCGTCAATTGTCACCTACGGAAAGATTAATGGTACTATAGGACAACCCGCCAATGTGTTCTTATAGCCTACAGAACAGCCTGCCGACGTATTCTTTACTAACCGTCGCTATTACCAATTGACGTCTCGACCAAGTTCATCAAATAACCGTTACGGCAATAACAACACCAGGACGTGCTTTGTGTGTAAGAAAGAAGACTGTTGGTTAACTAGACACACTAAAGAAGAACGTGACGAAGTAAGAGAAGGATTTAAAAGACGTGTCCACCAGTACCTTGTAGATAATAATATTGATAATTTTAACAAGGATACAATTCCAACTACCACTAGCGGCAATTTCTTCTATGACGATTATGGTGTTAAGCACTTTATAACTTTAAATGGGCCAATACTAATTAAAACCGCTAAGAATATAGTTACGTCTATAAACAACAATGCCTTTATCTACGGCCTTACTGGTAGCACAGAACCTAGTGGTACGGAACCTAGTACAGCAAGGAGTAACAATAAGGGTAAGAGCACCACCTACTTCTACAACAATAACAATGACGACGTCAATATAGTTGGTAATGTCTTTTGCGGTAGTCTTATTGGTTAGGGTAATCCCGTTGCCCTAGTCCAGACGTTAAATTTCTGTATTAGACATAATTGACTGGTGTAGATTATGGTGTAGATAGGGGTGCTGCTGACGCTACTAGGTATACTAGCGCTTAGTAAAGAGGTCGTACTAGGTATTAATTTGCGTGATGGACGCGAACCGGACGAAGCCTTAGTAGGAGCCGGTTCTTTGAGTTCCTAGGGCCTTGGTAGGAAGGGTTCTCCTTAGTAAACGCGATAAGATCAACGGGCCTTAGTAGGAGCGATCGCGTGTTATCTCTCTTTGTAATAACACCGGATTCTAATCTATGATATTACTGATTAGTGTTAGTATCACCTAGGGGGTACTGTAATTGCAATAAGTAGTTCTGGTTCTTAGTTTATTTGTGTCTATCTTGTCTACCAAAAGAGAAAGAAAGGGGTAGTAAAGGTCGGGCTATCTATCGGGCCGTAGGTGGTCAGGTAACCTACGCTACGCCATACGGCCCCTACCGCATATGCTCTGCGCGTAATGCAATTTATAACCTCTACTTGTATAGACAGTAACTTATTCTAACAATTTCTAGTTATTGGTAACTTTAAAGGCTAGGTTTAAGTGTACCTTAATAAAGAACTTATGTTAGTTAAGAGGAGGAATAATATGATTTTTAAGTTGTTTGTCTAGGACTTCTATACTACTGGGGATATTATATCTAAAGAAGATTATGCTAGCGGTAAAGATGGTAAACTGGCTCTAGAAGCGACTTTTAAAGCCTTAATAAAGCCTACGCTAGGTAGTAGGGGTGATATTAGGGCTACTAGCGCGACTCGCGGTAGCTTAAATAATTAAAGAGGTAATAAAGGCGCCGGCCAAGGTCGCTACTGGGGTAGAGGGCGCGGCAAGCCTTATGGCTTAATTTTTGACTAACGCCGAGACCCCGGTTAAGGCGGCCGAGGTAGCTAAAGAAGATCCTCCTAATAGCTAAGAGGTGGAGGAGCTGCTACTACTTCTTAAGTTACTGCTCCCTATTATATGGTAGTATAAAGCGCATAGGTAAGTAAGGAGGGTTCTCTAGGGTAAATAATTTATCTAGCTATTCTCTAAGTTACGAGAGGGACTAGGGCCGTAACACGTATTTTAATGGTATATTTAAATGGTAAGTCAATTATAAATAACATTGGAATAACGCTAAGAGATACTAGGCAGCTCTCGTTTTAACAAGTTCTACCTATATATATATAACTACAATTATTATTGCGATACCGAAAGACCTCTATTAGCAATCCCACCCCCGCCCCCGTTAAAAAGGCATCTAGCAGCTTCTAGATAATAAGCGTTTCCATTACTAACACTTCTCTCCTCTATATGCCAGCCGCACAGCGCCATAATGCTAGAATAATTGGACTTATAGCTGCTATTTATTATTAAGGATTTATTAGAAAATACTATAAATACCAGAAGAACTCTATATAAATTATATACGCTTTTAGCCGTTAGAAAACATTTAAAAAGGCTGTCTTATAATTAGTGCCTTATTCGTTAGTATGGCTTATATTGCTCCTATAGCACTTTATAGAATAAACCTCTAACTTATTTCTCCTTATAGCTTTTTATAATACAAAATATTTAACTTTTAGTACCGTTAGAACCTTATCTAGTAAGTTATTTATACGTCTTATAGAGCAGTGGACTAGTCTAATAGTTATATCTCTTTAGCCTCTAACACTCCTTTATGGCCTATAAAACCATTTTATCTTTTAGGCGGTTAGGTAGATCTATAATAAATATAATGGGATAAATATAATAGGGTGAACACGACGGGATAAATATAACGCGGTTATATCTCTACCTATTTTAAAATAAAGCTAAGAAGTATAGATATGGTATTTAAATATAAGTTAAAAGATAAAGACCGGTATGCAAGCGAGTAGATATATAGAGGATATTAATAAAAGATGTTATAAACGGTATTATGGTTTAAGATGCTTGGTTATATTATACAAGTTTTAGGGTAGCTAAGTAGGAAATTAAAGATATGTTAACATTAGAATAAGGGTTGTTTATAATCTCCATAGAGAGGGTTATGTCAGCTTATAGACTATTTATAGTAAGTAATTTACTTGGTTTAAATAGGCCTCTAATTAATTAACTGCCATTTACTAGGACTTAAGACTATGATTATACGTGTGTACTAAAAGGCACCTATAGAATATAAAAACATTAAAAGATTAGCCTTCTATATTAGTAAAGTAGGCACCTCTGCACCTATTACTGGTGGTAGAGGAAAGAGCGGCTATGGCTTTAATAATAGTGCAGAGGTAGTCGCCTTAAGGGAGCTATAATCGGCACTACCTAAGGTAGAGATTAAAATCGGCCAGCTACTGTATTTAGTATTTTTAACGCCTGCTGATATGGCTAGGAAAATAAATAACTTAGCATTCTCTAACGCTACACAATATTATTAGAAGTAAAGAGTAAATTATATACTAAAGTGCTATAGTTGGTTGTCTTTAAAGCTACCTACTATTAAGCTAAATAAAGAGCAAATAACGCGCCAGAGTGCCTTAGTCTTGTCTTTACCACTATCCTTTATTATATATAATAGTGAGAAAACTATAAATAATAAATTTGTAGTTCTTAATGCTACTTACCACTATATAAAGCAAAGAGGAGACGGTGAATTTTTTAACACTGCCTACTATTATGTAGATAAAAAGAGCAAGCGACGTACTAAAGCACCACGCGCTTATACTTGGATCTTTTATTTATAGAATGGAATTACTTGGCTTATGGCTTACGTGACGCGAACTTGCAAATTTCCATTTTAGTACTACGGAGTTTAATAAAAAGCTAAGAGAGATTTAAATACATGCCTAGGATTCCACAAATCGCGACACTGGTAAGTCATGACTTATAACAATGTAAGCTATATCCCAATACTTGGATTTCTTATTTAGGGAATAAAACCGCTTAGTATATAGCCTACACAACTTAAACCTATAAATGGTCTAGCCCGTATAAAACCATCTAAGAGATTAGATAAAGCCCAGGCTTTAGAGCCATTTGTACTTATAAAGTACCATTTTACTTATATAGCAGAATAACTGGAAGCGAGGACCTATTATAACACAACTAGTAAGAATTATTAAAACCTCTATTATATCTCGCTTAGAGTCTTAGCGATACTACTAATAAGAGGTGCTCTGCTTAGTTGTCTAATCTACTAGCAACTTAATTAATTTGTCCTCTACTACTGGTACTTTTAAAATACAATAGGCCCTTGGACTATATAGATATTATATTAATCTAGGTAAATGCCGCTTAACTACTTTGTATTACTTACGCCTAAGCTACTAATTGGTATTAAAGTAAAGTATTTACGGCACTATAATGCTATCCTTAAACAAGCGATCTTGTCCTTTGTTTCGCATATAGCTATAATTATATACGGCGGTAGTGGTTACATTTAGGCCTTATACAATTATATGTCCCCTAATTTATTTAGAAAGTCCCTCTTCTAATATAATATTTGCTAAGGCTTTAAGCAAATAAAGAAAGCCAGTTTCTATACGATTTAGCATATATATATATTAAACAATAGTCTATTCTGCCATCTGCTAATAAATTTTAACTAAATTCCTTTTGCCCTTTAATATATATTAAATAGGCGAGAATAAGGCTTTGCTAAGCTGCGCTACTAGGCTATTAGCTAGGGTCTAATTTGTAATCGCACTGTCTAGGATTAAGGGAGTAAAAGTTATAAGTTTTATATCAAGCCGTGAGAGTAATTAGAGAATATAGATGGGTGTTTAATTATTCTTAAAAAGCTTTTATATGCGTAATTAATGCTTTTATAATATAAATACGTTTATATTATTAATAATGTTTGGTAAACACGGCAATATTACTTATAGGAAATCTTATAGATATATTTTCCGCTATCTAGAAAATCTATTGCAATATTACTTAAATATTTCTTGGCTCTGTTTGCTATATAAAGCAATAAGTTACTAGGCATATTTTAGAGAAGCTAAACCCTAGGTTTAATTAGAAAAGGCCTAAATATTAAAAGGGAAGCATCTGAAGGGAAGGGATTTTATAAAGGACTCTAATAAGTTCTTTAAATAAGTTTGCAGAGTATTAGCCGTATGCTTATTCTATATTAAAGATATTTATTAGGAATCCAATTAAATATAACAAGATTCTACATAAAGGTTTTATTATTTTTATTTAATATTTACATTTAAAATAAGCAGAAAAGTTGCCTTAGTTAACTTTAAGTTATTATTATATAATAAAATGGGGAGTAGAAGACTTCGCTGAAGACTTATAGTAATGTTTTATAAATCTTATAAAGTAAACTTTATAAAGTAAACCTTATAAAACTAACCTTATCTTATACTAGACCTACTATCCTATTCTACTAGTTGCCTTCTATAATTACCATACTCGCTATTATTATATTAGAGGTATTACTTTCTTTTAGTGCTGCTGTAGTATAAGTTGCTAGTTGCCTTCTAGTAGAATAAATACTGTTCTTTAACCACTGGTTATATTATAGTCTAGCTCTAGGCTCTAGTAACTGTTGTTAGTATTTTAAATATTGGGTTTACTTCCTATAATAACCGCTAAACATACTAGTTCCCCCTAGTAAATAATATGCCGTTACTTAGGCTACTAGCTACCTTCTGGTCTTCTTATAAGCGGATACTCTAGGTTTTATCCCTATTCCTACCTCTGTATTTTATACCTATACTCCTATAGCAAACTCTTTTATCGCCAGCCTTATAAACATTGGATTTCCTTCCTATGTTTACCCCTAAGCTTATACCATATTAACCGTTTTATTATACTAAAGTTAAAGCTATTAAGGTTACTCTATCTATGGTGGTAAAATATTCTCCCTATACTCTTGTTATAAGTTCCATATTATTACTACGCTTCTTTAGATATAGGAACGTTAGCTACTAACCCTATAATCCTTTTATAATAGATAAGTAGCGAAGTATAATTTGTTATTCCATTATTTGATATGGTAATTTATACCTTTCCTCTTATAGTTTGGCTCCTTAATAACGGACGAGATAATTGACACTGGTTATCCCCCTATTGCTTAAGACTGGAAGCATTAGGTTTTTCCCCCATTGCTTAATCTAAGGACGGACAAGATAATTAGCATTGGTGATACTTCTATTGCTTAAGACGATTGACATTAGTAATTGCTCGAGATAATTAGCATTGGTGATACTTCCATAGCTCAAGACGGTTGGTATTAGTAATACTTCCATTGCTTAAGACGATTGGTATTGGTAATACTTCTATTACTTAAGACGATTGGTATTAGTAATACTTCCATTACTTAAGACGATTGGTATTGGTAATACTTCTATTACTTAAGATAATTAGTATTAGTAATACTTCTATTGCTTAAGACAATTAGCATTAGTGATACTTCCATTACTTAAGACAATTGGTATTGGTGATACTTCTATTGCTTAAGACGATTAGTATTAGTGATACTTCTATTACCCAAGATGATTAGTATTGGTGATACTTCTATTGCCTAAGACGATTAGTATTAGTGATACTTCCATTACTTAAAACAGCAAGCCGTGGGTTTACTAACCCTTATATAACAATCCTGATAATAAAGAATTAGTTGCCTTCTATTACTGGATCCTGTCTTATATAACCTAAGAAGATAATAGACCTTGGTTTCCTTTTTATTGCCTGTGCTCCTCTATAACCGGATAAAACTAGAAGATAAAATTAAGCTTCCTTAATATCTCTTTCTCTATTTTAACTTACTAAGACTAGTTTAGATTATAAGTATGCTTAAGAGTTATAGCCCAGTTTTATAAAATCCTTCCTAATACTGCTTTAGGTCGTATTAAGAAAATATTTAGGTTTGGTACAAAACCTTAAAGTAAAGAACCTTAAAGTAAGGAGCTAAAGACTTAACTTATTATTTACCCTTTATCTATATATTTAGGTTTTAAAGCAAAAGAATTCTTGCTTTACTTAGCGTCGCTACTAACTAATATATAGTTTAGGTTCCGTTAACGTTTATACAGTCTTAAGGAAAACTATTTGGGTTAAAGTTTGAATGTTTAGAAGTTTTATATTTACGTCTGATCCAGTAGTTGCGCCAGAAAAATTTACTTCTGTAAGTTACGCTCTAGAGTTATTACTTCTTCTAATATAATAGAAAAATCCCACTATACCTTTATAAACGCTGTTAAATACTTATTCGCCACATCCTGCCTATAAGCGAGGCCGTATGTGTTAGAGAGGAATAAGTAAGGGTGAAAATTAGTATACGTCTTGGAAAATATATAAAAAGCTTTGGTAATCCTTCGAGATTGCGGACGCGTACGCTTAAGGCGGGTTCTCTATTAGCTAGGCTCTTTCTCTACCTAATATACTGCTGGTGCTACATTCCGAAAGGTAAAGCTAAAGTCGTAGAATTTCCGTATCTTTACTTATGTTAAGAGTTTTAGCACTAACGTTTTTACAGATTTAAATTTACTATACTGCTATAAACGCTGTCGCAACCTCCTATGCATATCTAAAATATTTCTTAAACTTCCTACCTAAATCCTCTATTCTAATTTCCTTTAAATTCCCTTTTTAATATTACTTAGTTAAACCACTAGGTGTCCATTTTATGTAAAGCCACTATAGTATACTTTAACATTGCTATTAAGGCGAACCTATACCCAACTTATAAAGTTATTAGGCCCACTTAGGCTGAATATAAGACCTATAAGCGGACCGTCAAGATTAAAGGCTAAGGCAGGTAAGAAGCATCGCGAAGCTAAGCGCGCCTTTAAAGAATAACAGACTGTTATCGCGGCCAGGCTGGTCTATGACGGCTTCCTTGCTACAGCCGACGCTGGGAATTTTGGTGCTAATATTCCTTTATATTATAGGGGTTGTGGAGGAGTAGATAGGTGGTAGTTAATGTAGGAAGATCTAGAGGGTGGTGATCTTTCTAAATTAAAGGTAAAGTGGAGCTTCTGGCTGGATTGAGACTCAACTAGATATAGATCTATTGATTTTATTAGTAAAGCGGAGTAGATTAGAGGCGGTGGGCTCTTGAAGCTCTAGATCTATACCCAATTCGGGAGGCGGCTAAGGGGGGGGGGTATATCTAGTAGTCGATGTGTGGTGTTGAATACGTAACGGGAGGCAACTATAATATTGAAATCACACCTTTCTACTTCCTCATCTGCTCTCACCTTGTCGCCGTTATGGATCGTTACCTTGCTATATAAGATCCTGCCACTACTAAGGATTAATTAATCGTGCCCAATTTGCCATAGATATTCTTACAATCCGCGCTTATTTAGCAGCGTAAAGATACTACTTAAGGATCGTCGCTCTCGCTTATAGATAGATATAATTAAGGCAAATAAGTATCTTCGCTACTTTTATGGGCCTCCGTGGAAAGGCTTATATAATAAGAAAGGGTACCAGCCGCGACCCTTTAAAGCTGTAAAGGCTCGGCTAGCTGCTTTAAAGGCTGCGGACGCCGCCACCTAGTTAGTAGATAAGGTATATCCGGCTAATTAGAGTTAATTTAGGGTGTATTTTAGTAAGTATTACCCCTAACTACTTCCTTACTTTAACACTAAGATTGTGCCAAGACCTACTATTTATAGTATATATTTACGTCGGAGCTTTATAGAGCTTCTAAATTTAAGAGGTGCAAAATAGCTCTAGAGTGGATTTGGGTATTAAATCTACTCTAATCTAATCTAAACAGATTACTGCTAAAGGGAGATCCTTTGGTTTTACTAAGTGTAACTTAGAGGTGTAGGTGGGCGGCATGGTGGGAGATATTGAAATATTAACATATTAAATAGTATAGACGTTTTAGCTGAGCGCTTTAGCTTTAAAATTAATTGCGGCGATAAAAGGGAATGGGCGATATTAGGAAAAATATAATCCCTATTATTTAGTATAGGCGCAGATAATAGATTAGGTTTTAAAATATTGCTAATATAGCCCATGCGTGTTTTGTAGAATAGGGATTATTAGATGCTTAAGTCTAACCTTTACTTAATAACACCTATTTACGTTTTATGGCTTTATAATTAAATTAGCTCCTACTTCTAACCTATACGGATTACTTTAAAACAAGGAATAGTATACCCTTCCTTAGGATAAATAAATATGTGCAATAGGCAGGAGAATATATTATGCCGTTAGGTTGCGCTGATGGTACATTACTATAATAAGACTTTAATATAAAACTTATGCCTAATATTAACTAACATTTAAATTTATCTTATAGAAAGTGCAGAGCACGCTAATAAATAGTAGGTCCTCTTCCCTAAAACGCCGTTTCTTATATTAGATACTACCTTTATCGCCACCATAGTACTAAGCCGTGGAAGTTATACTACTACCCTTTTCTCCTCACACTATATATATATTTGGTGCCCTCTGGGAAACTTTAATACCTTTATAGTGGCCTACTTTAATAAGAAATATAGATAAATATAGGTTTTGGGACGGTACGGCTATGGCTTAGGTAATATACTGTTTTTTAATTAAGCTATTTAGCTATAGATTTCTTATAAGGATAGCCCTAGGCTGGTTAAGACAGTACTCTTATAATTGGCTTAGTTGCTATATATATCCTCGCGGGAAGCATAGAGCTAGACTTAGTTAAATTATTTATATATCTAGGTATTAGGCTTAAAAGAAGAATTAGGCATAGATTGCTGTATTAAATACCATATCTACAAGATATTGACCCGATATACCTGTACTGATTAAGGCAAGACTACCTTTTTATCCGTTACTTATTTATTCTTCTTATACCCGTAAAATTATTGCGACTAATGCCACTTCTAAAGTACCTAAGATATCGTATTTTAAGCTTAACATTATCCGTCCTATACCTTAATACTATATCCTAGCGCTAAGCTTCGTAAATAGGCCTGTTTTATACCAATAAACCTTAGAATTAACATAATATAGTATTAAGGCCGTTTGTGCACCAAGATATCTGAGCCTTTAACACAATATATAAGGAAGAAGACAGTGCCTATGTATTTAGCCGTTAGTTATACGCTAAATACCTTAGGCGCTTACCTAGGTACTTACCTCTAAGAAATAATTTACACTAAGACGTTAAAGATTCTTCACTAACTACCCCAATACTGCTTCCCGCCCCTTTATTATCCAAAGGTGGTAGGACTATACAGTCCCTCTATAGCAACTCCATTTTATCTAAGTATTTACATTAGAAGGTGCGTTAAAGCTTTCTTGTTTTTGTTAATCCTACTCTAGTTACATTACTGGTTATAAAAGATTGCTTATATAAGTTAGCAGTTTCTAAGACGTTGCCTCCCTACTCTGCTATCTAAAAGGTAAATACCTTATATGGCTCCTATCGGACGGATAAGTCACTTATAAAAACTCTATTAATTAAGGCTGGCTCTAGAAGCTCTCTATATATATAAAGTAGGGGCAAAAGACTAACGACGACGCTAATAACGATTTAGTAACTGTTACTTAATCGCCACTAGGTTAATATTACCATTTAGTTAGTAATAGGTAATAAATAGGTAATAGAAAATAGATAGTAAGATATATAATAGTAGGAAATAGGGTGTAAGTAAGGTGGTACCTAATAGTAACCTTAACAATTAATAGCTCCTACTATTATTATAGAAATTAGTAGTAAAGGTATTATAGACACCGAGATAGATACTAGTAAATAGCATTTCCCTCTAAAATTAATCTTAAAGTCTTGTTACCGTCCTCCTTTTCCTAGCCTACACTTATTTCTCTTAAATTTATTAATAAATTAAGGTGCATATTATTTCCCTAAAAAAGTCTGTATATAGAGTTCCCCAAAATAGCTTTAAAGGGCATTATTATCCGTTTGGATATAGTAATATCCCTAGCCAAGCCATTATCCTATTAAGAGTATACTCTCTCACACTAATGCAAGGAGGTATTATAAGTAGATAAGGATTTTTATTAGTTTCTATAGCATCTAAATATAGCCATAGTATCTGACCTTAAAATCTGCCAGAACCGCTATTTCCCTCCTTTTTTTATTATTCTTTTCTTACTATCTATTTCTATAACTAGGGATACAGCCTAAAATCAATTGTGATATTTTCTTTAGAATTGGCCTGGATATAATAAGGAGGGATAATCTAGGATAGGTTTGATAAATTCTTTAATAGGAAGTAGTAATAGTTTGCTTAAGACAGGTCTAAAGTTAATAGGCTACTTAGTAAGTATTTTTTTACTTACGCCTATAAAGCTAAATATTTTTAAAATTGCTTACACTGTAACAATCTAGGTAGGAATTATAGGTAAGCGCTAAAGGATTTTACTCTACTTTACCCTAAATATACGCGAGGTTTTAAGAGCTAAGGGTACTAAAAATGTTTTAATTTCCGGAACTAAGACAGGTTTGTTAAAAAGACGGCGCGTTAGAATATATTATATATAATATATGCCCTCTAAGTAAGGGTGGCGATAAATAGAAAAGGAAAATTCATCTTATATTTAGTAGGGCTAGATCTTAGTGTTGGGTTAGGGGACATAGTTACAAGTAAAAAGGGTAGTTAATATTATACGTACAAATTTCTCCTTTTTATTTACTATAAATTCTGAAATATTATTCTCCTTTACAGGATCTCTTTTAGTATTTTATTTATTTATAAGAAGATACTAGCATTCTTATATTCTAGGTTAGCTATTTTCCCGCTTTATCTAACCCTTTAATATTTTTAACTAAAGGATAAACTAAGCGTAGTAAGTAGAATACAGGGTCTTAGCTTGCCAATATTATTTCCTATTATTATACTATTTTAATACTGGATATAATAAGCGGTTTTAGAGTTATAAGTAAGAGTTCTAAAAGATCCTTAATTATTTATAGGCGCTTAATTAAATTAAATGCGATAGGACTTCCATAAAAGCTTAAATCCCTCTTTAAAAGCTATTGGATGCGAAGATACTGTTAAAACTTAATAATAAAAATAACATATTAAGTAGGATGGGAGAAGATATTAGAGAGTAACTAGGAATACCTGTTTTAAAAACCACTATAAAAAAGAAGATTATACAAAAGTTAACTTACCTAATTTAGTAATTGGAAATGTTAGGGAAAGATACAGACACCAAGCTCTCCTCTCTAACTTATATAATCCTTATCTATCTGTTCTTCCTCTACTTAATAAGATCTTACCTTAAGGTACTACTGTAGCGAACAATAAGAGGAAGGGATATATATATATAGTCCTATTATAGTATACTAGAATTATAGAGGCCATAAGCGGATACTTAGATGGAGGAAATAAGGTACTAGGCTGGATATATAGGCTTAGTTAAAGAAACTATCTAACTAATACTGCGCAGTAACCTTTCTTTTTAAGGAATGGAGAAGAGCACATTAGGTAAAGAGATTTAAGAAGGGGATTTTAAGAAATAACATATAGGCAGGGTACTTTTTAGCTTTAGGACTTTATCTACTTAGGCATAAGAGCTAAGTTAGCTGGGAAATAATTGGATACAAAAAAGCTATTATTATATGCTTAGAGCTGAAGTACTGTCTTTAAGAAGATATATGGATAGTTTAGACATTAAAGCTTTATTAAACAATGAGGTTTTAAGGGAGGGATACTTAAATATAGGTATATTACTAGTGAGCGTAATTAAAAATAGCCTTTAGTACAAGAACTAAAATATAAGTAAGTTGGATGTATACCTATAGATAACAGATATACGCCAGTTAGTTTTCTTTTTTAGTTATACTGCTACCTTTCTAAAGCCTAGGATACTATTACGTAATAGCGCGTCTCTTTAGATATTAGCTTTCTAGAGTAAACACATTTTCCCTAAGTACTTATTTCCTTACCTTTCCCTCTTTACTAGTATAGCTTCCTTTCTATATACTTGCCTAGCATCCTATAAGGGATCTTATAGTTGGCATTTAGCCATATTACTTTTATTTAAACTTAATATCCCATTAGGGACTAGTAGTTAGTATTTAGCCATATTACTCTTATTTAAAATATAAAGATGACCTAAAGTAAGCGTCCTAATAAGAGGGTTTGCCAGGCTCTTAAAGTAGGCATTCTTACTCTAGGTAATAAGGTATATTAGTAATACCTAAATAGGCATAAAAAAGTGTGTGTTAGTAGAGCTAAAGAGCTTAGGCAAGGTTAATTAAATACCTATTAATTCTATTAAGGTAGCTATACACCTAAGTTATATCGCCCTAAACGTGGCAGCTATAGGAGTAAGTATTATTATAACTCGCGGGATAATAGAGAGCGCTCCCGCCACTTACTAAGTCCTCTTAGGAGATCTTACCGGTTAAGGAGTCCCCTAAAACGCATTTACCGCTTACCCAGCCTAGCTTAGGGATACTACAGGTTAAGAAGTCCCATAAAACGCGCTTACCGCTCGCCAACCCCAGCTTGGGACTATTACCGCTTACGGGATTCCCAAAGAGACATTTCCCATAATTGTTAAGATGACCACCAGAGACCTTCACCTCCAAGGTATTCTAGTAACCGATCACGCAGCCCTTAAGGAAGAGATTACTCCAGAGACTGTTATTGTGGTAACTCTAGAAGACATTCGCCTCTAAAGTATTCCAGCAACCGATTACGCAGCCCTTAAGAAAGAGATTACTCTAGAAACCGTCATCGTGGTAACTCTAGGAGATATTCGCCTCTGAGGTATTCTAACCGCAGGTCTAATTAGGACAGATTCTACTAATCCCCTCTTTAGATAAGGCTAAATAGCCAAGAATCTCAGGGTATATTAAGCGTTTTGGGTAAGAGGAGGCTTAAATTATTAGACGATATTAGCAATAAGCGGTTAGGTCTAAAAGATATACTTTATAATAAGTTCTAGGATAAGAATACTGTCACAGCACTGACCTGACGCATACTGTTTCCTACTATTAGCTGGCCCACCACTAGCGCCTTGGTGGCTGGCCCTACTCTTTATACACAACACCCCCTTTTACCCTTCTTCTCTTCTTTATAGCATAACGTAGTTATTTAGTCTACTTCATTGCAGCACTGTAACAGTTTGTGCTATTATTAATTGCGCCCCATCGCGATCACTAATTCCCCATATCCTAGTTATCTCCGCCCTAGAGCAATCGCGACCTATACACGACGCGTCCATATACTACAACCCACCACAGTTCTAGAACAATCCTTAGTTTTTTCCCAGCGCCAAAGATTACCTAAATGGGCGATATTAATAACGCCGAAATGGCCAAAACCTAGAACCCCTATAAAGTTTTTATAGACTTCTTTACATAGATATACCCTAACATTATATAGATAATCCGCCGCTCCCTACTGTACCTTAAAACCTTTAAAGCCAATAAAGTTTACTATACCCTTATTAACCATACTAATAAGTTCCTTAGTAACATTAAAGCGGGACTATAGTTTATATATAATATAAACACCGCTAATAAGAAAGCCAATAAAAGCCTTAATACCCTTATTACCTCTTAGACAGAAACTATCGCCGCTCTTAAATAATTAACCCCTATAATAACGGTAGTAACCTAGTAGAAAAAACGGATGTCTAAAGACCCGCCAATATTTAGCGGAAAAGGCACCCCGCTAGAATAATAAGCTAACTTTAAGACCTAGCATATTAAAATTAAAGGAGTCTTTAACCGTAACTAGGACTACTTTAATACAGTCCAATCCCAGATCCTTTATATCTTAGATATACTAGAGGGCAAGGCCTATAAGTTTATTAAGTAGAGCCTAGAGCTTATGCATAAGAACCCAAATAACATATCTATATGGAAATGGCCCACTAAAGAAGATATACCTAAAGAGCTTACTACCTACTATAAGGTCCTTAATATAACCTAGGTTCCTCTAACGGCTAAGCAAAATCAAAAACAAACAAAACCCCTCCTCACCGGCGAACCGCACCTAGGCCGCCGTAGCTGCGCTTCTACAGCACAGGGAACCCAACCCCCTTAAGACAATAACCAGGCACATAATCACAATAAGACCAAATACAGAAAAAGTAGAGGGGCTTAGGGGACAATCAGAAACAGAAGTCCTTATAGAGATTCGCAAGGAAGTCTATAACGCTATTACAGTCCAACACCTAAGGAGCGGAGACATTAGAGTCACCCTAAAGGACCAACAGGCAAAGGAACAAGCCATAAGGGTAGGGGACAGGCTAGGAGAACATATTAGCATAAAAGTGCTCCGTAAAGACTACTTAGTTAAAGTCCTAGCGGTTCCTATAAGCCTTAAGGTAGAAAAGGGACGCTAGGCAAACAACACAGCAACTATATAGGAGATAGTAAAACATATAGAACGCCTTATACTGGGACTTGAGATTACCCAAATCCAATGGCTTTAACAGGAAAATGCAATCTAAGTATATAATAAAAACAATAAGAGGACATAAAAGTTGCCAAAGACTCGCTAAGGAAATACTGGTTAAACGCATAGCTCCCTTATTATCAGCATATATACACCAGGAATGCAAAAACTCCTTATCCAAAAAGGAATAATTATAAATGGCCTTATATACAACACAAGGCTCTATAACCACAAACTACGCCTAGAATGATGCTATTGCTATATATAATAGGGACACACCTAATCCATATATATAGCACAGGTGTGCTGCGGCCACTGTGCAGGCCCCTATAATATAAGACACTGCTTAAATTAAGACCAAATAAAATGCGCAAACTGTTACCAAAGCACACATAAGGCGTGGGAGAGAGTAGACTATATTAAATATAGAAGACGGAAGGCAAGGGCTTAACAGCTGCGGGAATAACTACACGCCAGGTTATATAAATGGAAATAACAGGCAATAAGCTAGGGGGACGCAGGTGCCTTCCCGGCATTCCCTACCTTTAATACCGGGGGGCTGGGCCAGCCATCCCAAGCCTTAATGGGCTAGAAGCGACGCCGCGTAATATTACCAGACCAAATAGGGACACAAGGGTTATAGAGGACACAAGGGAGAGGACGCCCTATAGGAAGACCCCTATAGACAGCTATAGTAAGCTTAAGACCAGGACAATTAAAAATTAAACTAAACGCAGTAAATCTAACATTCGCAGCCGACCTATAAAGGGCATAAAGCCAACCAGTAAGACTAGGGGAAGAACCGGAGACGATAACAAATTTGGATATAGAAGTGCTAGTAGGAACACAAAATACAAAAATAGAAAGCCCTATACAAAATAAGTAGCAACTAGGGTATAGATATAAGAGACAGAAGTTCTAAAAATCCTAGAGAAAGTAGAAACAGAGGAAGTAAAGAATAAAGGAGAGTTAAACAACCCTTACTAGGGGTCCGCTACCTATCCATTATATAGTATAACTGCGGCAATATAAACCACCGCCTTGTAAGGCCCCTACTAGACAGTCTAGACCTAGAGAAACACTATATCCTTACTATATAAGAGCCGTATTATAATACCTATATATAATTAATATACTGCCCCTAAGGATTCCAGCTCCTATACAAACCAAAAGCAGCCATATATATATGCTTTATAATTAGTAAGGCTATTAGCCCATCCTTATAGTCATAGCAAGCAGTTAACCTAGATATTATAGTTATAATAATCCAGATATATAGGGGACTGGTATAAATTATTAATGTATATAACCCTAGGGTTAAAGGGGTCCCATAAACAGAGAATATTATATTAGTAATAAGCTTACTGGAAACCAAAGGTACAGAGTTTATTTTATTAGGAGATATAAACCTCTACTACCTATAATAGGGGGGTATCTATGTCGCTGCTAAATAATAGGTAGAGTGCCTACTAAAAGCTATAGACATCTAGGGCCTTAAGCTAGCCACTCCCCCAGGAGCAATTACGTGGCAATAAGGCACCACTAGAAGTATAATTAACCTTATATTTATAGACGATGGCCTATACCAGAGACTCAAAAGGTATATCCCCAAAGAAGAATGGGCACTTACCTTAAACTATATCCCCATCCAGATATAGCTAGATTTGGATATTAAGGCGCAACCAAATAGTAAAAGATACGCAATAAGGAAGCTTAAGACAGACAGTTTTTTTAATATAGTTAAATAATAATTTTAAGACCTAGAAGAAATCCACCTAATACTAAATAAGTAAGGCTTATTAGCTACCCCTAAGGAAATTAACTAAAGACTAAAAAGGATCTAGGCAGTAATTAAAAATAGGCTAGAAGAGCATTGCCCAGTCTTAAAACTAGGCCCCTATGTGCAACATACATGGTCCGCACAATACGCGGTTTTTATAGCTAGCCAACGACAAGCAAGAAGGAAATATATAAGTAGCCATAATCCTAAAGACAAGAGATAATATAAAGACATAAGAAACCAGCTAAAGAATACCCTAAAAAAAGAAGTAAGAAACAACTAGAGATGGTTTATAAATAAATATACTGCTAATCTAGGCATCCTCTATAATAAGGGCCTTTGGACCATGGCAAGATAGGTAAAGAAAAAGGCGGGACGCCTAGTAGAAGACTTATACCTACTACCTCTATAAAGAGCAGGCGAACTATAGGCTATAAGTAACAATAATAAAAAGGCAAAGATCCTTATAGAAAGATTTTTCCCCTAACCAGCTTTAGCAGACCTTAGTGACATTACCAGTAAAACACCGGTAACTTGCCTAAGGGTTAATAGCAACATAATAACTAAAGAAATGGCTAGAACTATTAGTCGCCTCTTAAATAATATAGCACTAGGACTAGATGGGATCCTAAACAAAGCCTTAAAGACCTATAGTCCACTTATAGCACCTTAGCTTGCAGATATAGCCAGAGCATGCTTTATAATAGGCTACTACCCACAACTTAGAAGATCTATAACGACGGTTATCTTATAAAAAGAAGGTAAAGCAGACTACTTAATCCTAAAAAGCTACCGCCCTATTGCCTTAGAAAACACCCTAAGTAAGATCTTAGAAAAGGTTATAGCAGACTATATAGTAAATATAGCAGAGGAACACACCCTACTACCATAAAGCTAAATAGGGGCAAGAAAAAATTGCTTAATACTATTAGCACTTATACTACTCGCTGCTACTATTAAAACTGCATGGGCTATACGCAAGGACTTTATAGTATTAATACTTAGCCTAAATATTAGTGGCGCCTATAATAATATACCCTATAAGCGCCTCCTATATATCCTTAGGGCAAAAGGCTTTTTAGAATAGATTATATAATTTATTTAAAGGTTTATAGGCCAGAAAGAGATATTACTAGTCTTTAACAGATACCAGAGCCCCCCCATCGCAGTTATAATAGGTATACTATAAGGATTACCTCTTTTGCCTATACTCTTCCTTTTCTTTGTAAGTAACTTACTTAATACCTTTAAGGAAGGGGCGACCTAGGGGATAGGCTTTGTTAATAATATAAACCTAATTATATATAGGCCAATAGCCGCAGAGAACTGTAGAATACTAAAAAAGGCCTATAATACCTATATAGAATGGGCAAGATAATATAGAGTCCAATTCTTACTAGAGAAATACCAGCTAATCTATTTTATAAGAAAACGCAACTAATCTGCAGATTTCTAGCATATAATCTATATCTAAGGCTTTAGAGGTCAACTAGTCCAGGGCCTAAGGGTATTAAGAGTAGGGGTAGATAACAAGCTCTAGTGGAGCGTATATACGGTGCAAGCGGCCTATAAGGGCTAAGTATAGTATATTACATTATCTAGAATTGTTAATTCTATATAGGGTCCATACTTCCAGAGGTCACGCCTACTATATATAGCAGTTGTCCGGCTAACTATGACATATAAATCCAGTGTTTGGGCCATTAGAGAAAGTAAAAAGGGCTCCCCTAAATTACTTCTTAAACCACTCTAAAAGGTCTAAATAGCCTGCCTCCAGAGTATAATAGGCGGGTATAAGCGAACGGCTACAGTACTGCTTAAGAAGGAAGCTAATATCCCCCCCCTATAACTATATATTGAAGCCGCTGTAATATAAAGTATATTAAGACACGCCTAAATAAACTATAGAGGGACCCTAGGGCGCCTTATAGGAGAACAAACTAACAACCCTAAAGTAGGGAAGAGATATTAGAGAAACAGGTAAAGAAAGCAGAAGAAGAATAGTGCTGCATTAGGGCCCAGGCCTATATAGAGAAGAAAGGGAGACGTATAAGAGGCCAGAAAAGATAATAGTAAGAAAGAGAAAGGAGCCAAAGTAGAGTATAAAAGAACGTCAGGAAACTATCTTCCGTAATATAATACTAGTTAGACCAACGCTGGAGAGGCGTATAGGAGTTAAAGGTATAGAGGCTAACTTAGGTAAAAGAAACCCAAGCCGTAGTATAGTTAACGCTATAGGGGGTAAATATTTAAGAGCTCTAAGAAGGCCTAATAAAGGCAGAAAATATAATAGCAACACTCTTAAGAACAGGGATAATAGGACTAAAAGATTGGCTCTACTGGGTAGGTATCCTAGTAGGCAGTTTAAGATGCAAATGTGGCTGGCTAAGACAGATACCAAAATATATAATACTATTATGCCCCCTATACACCAACTAAGAAGCTATACTCTTAGTAGCTGGTATAGAGAACTATAACACACTACTCTTAATATAAAAAGGTCTTAAGGCGGTTACCCGGTAGCTTATTAGCTAAAATATACTAGACCAGTTTCGGGTTGCAAAGGAAATGGTAATAGAAGGCAAAGTGTAACGGCTTGTACAAATGCCTCTAAACCGAAGCTTGTGGATTGCTATCTAGTAAAGATACTAAGCTAAGGAGAAGAAAAGAAGGGGGTTGCAAGGACCATAGTAAATATATATAAAGGGGCAGCCGCTAAGGCGCTAGCAGTAAGCGAGCCAATTGTAGGTTGGTAGAATATGGCAGCAGCATAGCAGAATTTGGCAGGTCGCGCTCTAGCACTGTTACATCACCCCCCCCTCCTAAAAAAGCCTGCCCTTAGGCGTTGTCCAAGCTCCCTATTATTGTCTAAATTGTCATAATTATCTAACCCTTCTTTCTAGCATTTAATCTAGTTGTCTAATTTATGTGGTGGTCTAGGGAGGTTAGGGTAGGCTAGGTGGAAGTCCTGTAACTTATAGGGGGAGTACTTAAAATTAGATACGGGGTACCACTCTAGGTTATTATTATAGCCTACCCAGCTTGCATGGTATTTTAAGATATTATGGACCTTTTTTACTGCTAGGATTTCTTTAACTTCCTATTTTTTGTCCTTAGCAATCTGGATTAGTGGTAGGGGGTTGTTATACTGTCTAGGTAGTGGATTATCTGCAGCCTTTTATAGCTAGTCCGGAGAGAAGATGGGGTGGATCCTTATTAACTCTAGTAGCTTAACCTTAAAAGAGTGTCCTACCTTTTAAAGAGTCTTGTATGGGCTAGCTATTTGGTGGTCTAACTTGCGGCTCGGCCTCTAGGTTTTTTAGTTCTTTGTTAATACCCATACCTTATCTCCTACTTAGAAGTCTTCCTCGTGATAATATTAGTTTATATTGGACTTCTTTTTTTCTTGCGCCTTTCTTATAATTGTTTAAGCAGTCTCCTAGGCTCTATGCATTCTCTTGGCAAATACCCGGGCCTCTTTATAGCTAAGGCGTTTGCGGGCCGTAGTGGGTTTAGTAGGCCTATCCTAATTAAAGGATGTTTGTAGTGTATACCTATAGAGTAGTTTAAATAGGGATATCCCTATACTGTTATAGGGGAGTGTAAGCTGCGCGTAGTCCATTATAGGCAGTAATTCCAACCAGTTGTCCTAATAGTAGTCTATAAAGGGCCGTAGTCGCTGGTTGAGGTACTAGTTTATAATCTTGGTTTAGCCGTTAGTCTAAGGGTGGAATATAGTAGAGAGCTTAATCTTAATCCTAAGGATACGGCAGAGTTTATTCTAAAAATCCGATATAAACTAGGGGCCACGGTTAGAGACAATTAATTTAGGGGCGCCGTAGAATCGATAAATGTTATTAACGTAGAGGCGGGCTATATCCTTTATAGTTATAGTCTTAAAATAAGGGAGGGAGACGGATTGCTTATATAGTTGGTCGACCACTATAAAGGCTGCATTGTAGCCGTAGGCGTCCTTTGGAAATAACTTAAAGTCTATAGTAATATATTACTAAGGGCGTTCTGGAACTGGCAGCGGTTATAGCTACCTAGGAGTTTAATCCCTAGGGGCATTTACGTGTTTATAGGCGTGGCAGTTTCTAATAAATCGATCTATATTAGATAGAAGTCCTTGCTAGTAATAATAGGGCGCTAGTAGTTAGTGGGTCTTGTTATAACCAAGGTATACTATAGAGGCTTAACAGTAGGCTTTGCGGATTAACTCTGTCTATAGGTTGTTAATATCTGGAACTATAAGCCGTTCTTAGTATAGAAGTAGTCCTTCTTCTATTTTTAAATTAGGGTCCTCCTTCGCGGCTTAGTTATAGAGGGCTTTTAGGGAGTTAGCCGTGTGGTTTATAGTTAGGATGTGGTCAACTAGCCCTATTAGTTTGTCCAAGACTGCTCCCTTTAAGGGTGCTAGCTTATTCTGTTCGGAGTCTAGTTCTTTAAGAATTTATAGGTTAAGCTATTTGGGATAGAGGAGGGCGCGCGTCTAGTATTAGGTCTTTAGCTTATCCTAGGGTCCTACGTCTTGTTCCCTTTAGGTTAGTATATTAGCTTTAGTGTTTTGCTTGCCAGAATAATATATAATCGTAAAGAAGAATTTGGAGAGTATTTTAGCCTAGTAGGCTTATTGTTTAGTAAGCTGCTTTATAGTTATAAAGTACTCTAGGGCTTTATAATCCGTATATATCTTAATCTAGGAGTTTGTGCCTTTAAGCTCTGCGCGCTATTAGGATAATAATTGGATAATAGCTAGCATTTCTTTATTATGTATCTTGTAGTTATACTTAGCTAGGTCTATTATTTTTAAGAAGAAGGCGATAGGGTACTATTCGCCGTCTGGATATAACTATAATAGGATTCCCGCCATAACTCCGTTAGAAGCGTCCGTCTCTAGCATTAATTTAAGGTCCGGGTTATAGTAATAAAGGATTAGAGAAGAGATAAGCCAATCTTTTATCTCTTTAAAGGCTTCCATACAGTTATTATTAAAGGTAAAAGGCGTATTCTTTTGGGTAAGTCGTATAAGAGGCTTTACTACTACTCTATAGTTACGGATAAAACGGTAATAGAAGTTGCAGAAGCTAAGGAAGGACTAGATCCCCTTTATAGTGCAAGGGGGTTTCTAGTTACGAATTGCTTTAACCTTTTTAGGGTTAACCTTAATTCCTTCTATACTAACGATGAACCTAAGGTACTTTATTCGTTTTACCCCAAACTTATATTTCTTAATATTAACTTGTAAACCTGTGTTCTGTAATCTCTCTAGGACCTTCTTAACATAAACTTGGTGCTTAAGTTTATTATTTAAGTAAATAAAAATGTTGTCTAGGTATGCCGTATAGAATTTGTTAAGGTAATTAAAAAGAACGTTATTTATATACCTTTAGTACGTAGCCGGTCCGTTTATTAGTCTAAAAGGAAGAACTTTGTATTTGTAGGACATATAACAGGTACATCGGCAAAATATAGTACCCTTTCAATGGCCTCAATGGTTGGTGGTTGACACAATTGGCGCGCAGTTGAGGTCATTTAGCAACTCGACCGACTAGCCTATATTGTGTTTTTTTGACACGCAGCCTGCGCGCAGCCTATACGCAACCTATACGCAACCTGCCAGTAATCTATATATTTGGCAACCATAATTATATTTACCTCTTTTATACTAATAATATATTTTAAATAAATAAAAGCTACTTTAAAGCTATTTATAAGGCTAGTAAAATAAATAATATTATTTTAGATAATTTAATATAATATAGCAATAGTTCTCTTCTACCTATCTACCTATTAACTTACCTACCTGACTATATCGCCTATTTATCTGCATTGCCTACCTATCTATATTGCCTACCTGTCTGTATCGCCTACCTATTTATATCTGCCTACCTATCTATATCTGCCTACTTATTAGTATCTGCCTACCTATCTATATTTGCTTACCTATCTATATCTACTTGCCTATCTGCATTGCCTACCTGTCTGCATTGCCTACCTGTTTGTATTACCTACCTATTTATATCTACCTACCTGTCTATATCTGCCTACCTATTAGTATCTGCCTACCTGTCTATATCTGCTTGCCTATTTATATCTACTTACCTATCTGTATCTGCCTACCTATTAGCATCTCCCTATTTATGCCTACCTGTTTATGCTACCTTAATTCAATCAATTAATTAAATTGTTTATAGTGCTCGCTGGCTAGTCGTTGTTGTCTGGTAACGGCGACGGTTGTCTAGTTCTAGCGATAGTTGTCTAGCTCTAGCAACAGTCGTCTAGTTCTAGCGACGGTTATCTGGTTTTAGTAATGGTTGTCTAGTTCTAGCGATAGTTGTCTAGTTCTAGCAACGGTTGTCTGGTTTTGGCGACAGTTATCTAGCTCTAGTAACAGTTATCTAGTTCTAGCGACGGTTATCTAGCTCTAGCAACAGTTATCTAGTTCTAGCGACGGTTGTCTGGCTCTAGCAACAGTTGTCTGGTTTTAGCAACAGTTATTTAACTCTAGAGACAGTCGTCTAGTTCTAGTAACAGTTGTTTAGCTCTAGCGATAGTTGTCTAGTTCTAGCAACAGTTATCTAGTTTTAGCGATAGTTGTCTAGCTCTGGCGATAGTTATCTAGCTCTAGTAACGGTTATCTAGTTCTGGCGATAGTTATCTAGTTCTAGCGATAGTTATTTAGTTCTAGCAACGGTTCTCTGCTGGCTGCCGTTCTAGTGCCTCCCTAGGTAGGGAGGATGTAAGGAAGGAAAGAAGGGTAAAAAATAAGGCGGCTACATAGGCAGAGACACGTGTAGATGCTATTGGGAATATAGCGGGGACCCGATGCAGAGCTTCGTGTAGAGCCTCCGTACGCAGAGCTTCGCGCAGAGCCTTGTGCAGAGCCTCTGTACGTAGAGCTTCGTATAGAGCTTCGTGTAGAGCTTCGTGTAGAGCCTCCGTATGCAGAGCTTCGCGCAGAGCCTCGTGCAGAGCTTCGTGCAGAGCTTCGTGCAGAGCTTCGTGTAGAGCTTCGTGCAGAGCCTCCGTACGCAGAGCCTCGCGCAGAGCCTCGTGCAGAGCCT
>Ga0307507_10001237_pt1 | contig 57032 bp, 23 predicted proteins | sample 7_EM_MG_FD_207223 | JGI IMG/M metagenome (GOLD analysis project Ga0307507, IMG submission 207223) | Populus trichocarpa ectomycorrhiza microbial communities from riparian zone in the Pacific Northwest, United States - 7_EM | ecosystem: Host-associated > Plants > Roots > Unclassified | place... | reverse complement strand
TTCCAATTTTTTAACTTCACAATCCTATAATAAACTTTTATGCTTTTAAAATAATATTCTAAATAGAACAAGTTATAATAACAATAAATCTTTATAAAATATTAAATTTTTGTAAAAAAAATTTAATATCTAGTAGTAGAAAATATATATTAAACATTATAGATCTTATTGGGGAACTAATAGGATTCCTAAAGGAATTGTCGGTTTTAAAAATAAAAAAAAGTAATAATGGCTAGATTTAATATATAATATAAACCTTAGATATTTTTTAAGGCTTTAGAATTAATTATGTGGTTATTATATATAATTTAGCGGGGTGGGTTGGCTTAAAAATTCGCTTAGGACGGACACTTATAACACCCCACTGTAGTAATTACAAGAATACGGCACTAAAAAGCGCCCCGCAGCGCCGGGTTCCGGGCTTCTAGGCTTTTTTGACGCCGCTCTCGCGTTTATAATGTGATCCGAAGTCCTTCCGGTGGAAAACAATGTAGCTTGGAAGCTTTACGAAGGACACAGTCAAGCCGAGAGATTGTAACTAAATCCCCTATAGAGGGTTTACCTTTTTCGGAGGCTGTTGAAATCAATGTCTGTGCGTGGGGTGATGGGAATTAACTTGTTGGCCGCCGAGGTAGCCTTACTACAGAGGTGCGACGGGTGCTGTTCGACGTCAGTTTCAACCTGTATCATTACTCCCTAGGGACCCCTGTAGGGGGTCAATTCTCTTATGTATATTATCTAGAGTTCCACTTTAATTACTATTTACGTGTATTTACACCTACCTACTTAATTAGGAAATTAGTATATAATTAATGTAATTAATGCAATTAATCGAATCAGGTGCGGTGATTTTATAATAATCAAAATCAATAGGCTGATTACGATTACGTTGATTATATGCATCCCTACAGAGCAACAGGAAAAGGTCGGGCATACTTTCCATGCCTACAAGCCGACCATCCAGGCTTTTAATAGAATGTAGGGCTGCTTATAAAATTTGACAGAGGACATGCGTACATGAAGTCAGCAACTCAGCTCTCTGCTTTTAGGCTAGAAAACGTAGCCCTCAACGCCATCAAATCTACGATGCACACAGCCCAAGTCACCTCATGGGGTCAGCCTCCCCAATACCTAGAAATCGATCCTCCAGTACCACCAGCGCCAGAATCCGGCGACATCCAGATCAACGTCTCCGCCGTAGGCCTGCACCGTGTAGTCCGCTCTCGCGCCGCTGGAATACCCTACTCCAGCAAAGCTCTCCCGCACACGCCCGGCACTGATGGCGTTGGGCACACCTTAGACGGGCGCACCGTCTACTTCACGACACTTGGTTCCGGCGGAGGCACCTACAGCTCTATCGTAAACGTGCCCGCAGTTTCCGTAACGCCGCTGCCAGAAGGCATCGACCGGTCCAGGCAGCCGCGCTAGTCAATCCAGGCTTCTCGTCATGGATGGCGATGCGCACGCGCACTGCGGAACTGCCGGCTAACTTCTCGGTTGTAGTAATGGGCGCAACGTCTGCGTCTGGTGCTATTGCCATCGAGCTGGCGCGCGTTCTGGGCGCGGGTAGAATCGTTGGCGTTGCGCGCAGCGAGGAGAAGCTCGCGGCATTGGACTTCGACGCTACTATTCTGCTCCGCTCTCCAGCTGCTGAAACGGACTTCTCGGGTCTTGGAGATGTAGATCTGATTCTGGACTATGTTTATGGCCCCCCGGCCGCGCATCTGCTTCAATCTTTGAAGTCGTCCCGTCCGGTGCAGTATGTGCACATTGGAGCTCTAGATTCTAACGAGATGAGCCTCCCCGGCTCTGTTCTGAGGTCTAAGAACCTCATTATCCGCGGGTCTGGGCTTGGGAGCTGGACTCCTCAGCAAGTAGACGCTGAGATTCCGGGACTCCTAGAGGCTATTAAGGGGATTAAGAAACAGGAAGTGAAGGTCGTGCCCTTGAGCCAAGTAGAGAACGCGTGGAGTGAGAAGGGAGAGCGGATGGTGTTTGTTCCGTAGGTCGGAGTATGAATAGAGCCTCTATTGGCAAGGCTTTGTACATCCCCTTGCATACAAGCATACCAAAATTGAAATAAATCTATTGTTCTTGGATCATCTAACATTCGTACATGCAAATCATTGACTTTGATGGCTAACGTTAGGGCACACCAGGAATCAATAAAAATTCTTTCTACGAACGCTACTGTCTTGTCTGTATCTATGTCAAAATAGTTCACCAGCTCGGTCACTGCTCCATCAGGAGTTTCCATAAGCATGGCATACATCACCGTAAAGCTTTGTTCCTTTGGCTCTAGTGGACGTCAACATGGTTCACGAATCTCTAGGTTCGGTTCGAAAGCCGGGAACTACTAGAGTAGAGTATGCCTCCTCTAATTGGCCCGGGAACGCCGAAATTTATCTATCGAGCTATTCATCTAACCCTAATTCTTTAGTGCACCCTCCTGCCTAACCTCTGGACTTGCCACTCTTGCCACACTCCCACCCTCCTCGTGCCACCGACCCCAGACTCCGGGTCCACGACGCTGCTCCCCCTCCTAGCCGCAGCAACGAGTCCTGGATGCTGCTCCGTCAACTTAGCAAAGTTCTTCTCCGCATCCTAGACCTACGGCCTATCTGCAGCGAATAGGAGATCCATTTCCTCTAGCGTGCACTGGTTACTCTCAGGGTACAGCGCCCAAACCATTGGGAGGGTGATGATATTGCTCGCGCCAAAAATATATAGGATCTTCTCGCCGACCGCGTTGAACATGACTGGGCGGGGTAGCGTGAGCCGGCCGTTGCCGATACTCCAACCTACAATACCCCATACATTACCTTTGGCTCGGACCTCCAGTGGAAAGATCTCGGCCGGGTACAGCCATGGGACAGTTAACCAGGTAGCGCTAAAGACGGAGGTGAAGATGTATATGAACGCTGCGGCTGCAGCGCCGTATGCGGCGGCGGTGGAGTCATCACCAGCTGCTTTGGCGTTGAGGCCACTGCGGGCCATGCCGCCGGCAAGAAACATGGCAATGCCTTGGCCTATGGCGGCCCAGGAAAGTGTCCATCGGCGGCCGATACGGTCAAGAGCGAAGACGTAGATGAGCGTTGGAAACATGTAGAAGATGTTGTTGAGACCGTTAATCTACTGGCTCTTCTGAGAATTGAAGCCTGCGATGCGGAAGATTGTTGGAGCATCTAGGAGGAGCCATGCTAGTACCATAATTTTAAAATTGTCTTGATACTTACAAATGGTGACGCCCGCAATGCCAACCCATTCCTGTAGAGTTTGCAGCCAGATTACTAGTTGCACTCTGCGGCCTGTATGAAGCTTTCCTGAATCAATGCTAAGGAGCATGTGGAAATAAGAATTCTTCTGTGAAGTTTGAGTCTCGAGCTGAACAATGTTTTTGATATCTTGGAACTCTGCTTCTGCTTTGCCTCCGTCGTCGCCAGTCTCGCCTCGGAGTCTTCTGAGAATATAGTGAGCTTCTTCATGCCGGCTAGCCTGACAAGTCAGCACGAGGATTCTAGGAAGAACCAGATGGCGCCGAATAAGATTAAAAGTGGGATAATTGAAATGCTATGAGGAATCTCCAGCGGATGACTGATCGTCCTCCATCAATATATAAAAGGCCACTGATGCAAGTTAATAAAAGGTCCTCGAAGAAAACCAATGTAACCTACAATTCAAGCTAGTAGACCACAACCACACCAAAGATGTTAAGTGTGAGCTCAGTGGCAATAAATTGACCTCGAGAAGTGTGTCCAGCGGTTTCTGTGGCCTTGGATAACGTTAGAGCTGATGCTTTCTCTAATACGATAACAGCCACCTAGCCAAATGGGAACAATGGCGTTCAATATGCCAGTGCCAATACCTTTAACAGCGCGTGCTGCATTCAGTTAGATTTATTACATGCATTGCAAAGCAGCAGAGCATGCCACAAATCATCCAGTCATAATTATTTTGTCAAACGATTTGTATTGCTGCCGGGGAGAGTTCACATGAGAAGTTGTAAGCATGAACGACTTGATTCTAAATCTATGGAAAGCAGGTGGAATATATACATAAAAGGTGTAGACAATAAAGGGGTAATTGACTGAGTAAGTGACCGAGTCGGTGACCGAGTCGGTGATCGAGTCGTTGACCGATTCGTTGACCGAGTCAATATGCAGGTGAGTCAGTGGGGTCTTTTGACGGTGTACTGGTAGTCGGTTACAGAAGTGATTTCAAGAGCACTTCAGGGAAAATCAATCGATTAAAACAGTGTCCTGGTATTATCTACCACTCTGGGAATGGATATTTTGATGCTGTGTTCCAAGCATTAAAAGCATTCCATGCGTTTATTATTCAAAAGCATATGGTACTGCATCCGGACCAAATAACAAATGTGGCTTCCTCTGTGCTAAATCCAAAACTGTCTGAGCGAAAACCGAATTCGCCCACGCAAACCAACTGCCTAAAAAGCCACAATTATCAGTTACGTAGTCAATATATAAAGAACAGATGAGAGGTAAAGACTTACGCGTGTAATCCCTCAACATATTCACATTAACGCTTTCATGCACTAATCCTAGCTTACACGAACTCCTCACCATCTTCAAGCATTTTTCAATCTCTTCATCATCGTCGCTTGTCATAGCTTGGACGAGGGCGCTCATCGGCCAAGCATGCTGAAGCCCAATATGTGGACCACCAATGCCCTGGAAATCCTTCCCCTCGAGAAAATAAGGGTTGCCGGATCGTTCGAGAATCATCTTGCGTGTGTTCTGGTACGTTTTGTCGCTTGCTTCCACGAAACCAAGTAGTGGGAGAGCGAGAAGTGACGGCAGGTTTGCATCGTCCATCAGGATCGACGAGCCAAAGCCATCAACTTCGAAGGCGAAGACAGGGCCATACTTCTTGTGGTGCACAACAGCATGTTCCCAGATACCATTCTCTATGCTGACGCCACGGTTCCAAAGCAAGGTCGAGAGCTTCTTCTGGCCCACCTTCTTGAGCATCGTGGCGCAGCGCTTCAATTCCACTGCCATCATTGCGTTCGAAGGGATGAAAAAGCCTAGGATTGTTGCATCGTCACTAGGTCGGAAGGCGCTGCGGATTAGCCCAGTGCCACCATTGAGTGGGTTGCCAACGCCAGCAAGGTTGAGCGTTTCCGTTCCAGTGTTCGTCTTGCGTTGGAAGGTATACTCATTCCTTTGAAATTTGCCAGTATCATCGTTAAAGGTAGGCTTCTCCTGGCCTTTGAGAACGTCCATGACCGTCTCGAGAGCAAGATACCATCGTGGGGTTAGAAAATCGGTTGAACCAGTGTGATTGTAGAATTGATTTGTCAAGGCTAGAAAATGGGCCAGGGAGTCTAGTTCATATTTGCATTCAAAAACAAAGGAGGGTTCATAGGCTGGATGCACTTCGTCCTCGCCGCCGGTGTAGGTCGGGTTGAGGCCACTTTGTGGGGGAGGTTGGAAGGCATTGCAGTACGGAGAACCAATGACGTATTCTGCTTGCGTATTGATAGCACCAAGGATGAGGTTCTTAATTGTTTTGTCCTTCTTGGCCAAAATCTGATACTGAGCCAACTGATTTGTAGAATCCCGCAACCATTCCGCATTGATGTCTCCCGTTACAATGAAGCTTTGAGCACCTTCCCATTTCCCTTCACTATTCTTGTTCTTCGAGCCCCATTTTTTGCCTTTCTTTTTCTCTGTGCCATTGACGTGCCACCGTACTGTAGTATCTAGAGTATTCGGAAACGCATTCTCGAAGATCCGCGCAAGGTCCTTGTCCACCATCTTCTCATTCATGTATTCTATGACCTCCTCTACAAGAGGAGATTCGAAAGTGCGGCAGTGTCGTGATGGTCGCTGAAATGGGAGCTTCATTGGGCCCTGGCTGTATGGAGGACTGTTGAAACGAGATGGTTAGAACTAGTTTTCTAGTAATTTGAGGAGCTGTAACATACTGCACCCGCATGGCATAAGTCTTGTAATCTGGACACACTGCCAAATACTTTGACTTATCCATAGAGCCCTTCAGTAATTCTTGTTGGCCTCTTTTTTCTGGATCGGCCGACCCGGCGTGGAGGTCAGCACCGACAGAATTTGCGAATGATCCAAGAAACGTGGTGCTGCCAAAGAAGAGCAGGAAGGCCCGAGATGCTGCTTTAGACATTTTTGTGAGTGGGGAGTGCAGTTGTAAGGGTGGGTTGGACTACTGTGGTCTTTATAGCCACGCAGTGCCTCAACGGAGGTGCCCAGATGCCGCTGGGGTCCCGACAGAAGGATAAAAGGATGCGGCGCGAGAGGCACGCAAGGAGTCGACGCTCAAGTTAAAAGTTCCTGCATCCCGTTTCACACTTTCAAAAGACGCGCTGGCTGAATGAATTTTGGTTTGCCGATAAGGAGACATTAATGTTGGCAGGTCTCCGGTATTAGAGTTTCGAATTGATGTGCATTTGGCGTATGCGTTAGCGTATAAAAACTGCATACAATCCTTGGCGTTCCGATTTTCGCGTTGCAGCAACGAAGAACAACCGGGGTTCCATGAGCCACGTGATAATTGAAGCTCAGCCACCCTGCGCTCTTCTATGAGTCTACCCACCAGCACAGTAGTTCTTTGATTGCTCGACGTGGCACCATTATGCTATATCTATCTTGACGATCTCCTTACCTAGAGCTTTCTCACGCCCTTCTCATCATGTGTCTTTTACAACTTAAAGATGATGGCGAGTTCAGCCTAATCGAATCTTCCGGCGATAACATTCCCCGCTATGCTATTCTTTCGCATACCTGGGGAGCGGATGACGAAGAGGTCACCTTTAAAGACCTGGTAAAGGGCACAGGCAAGAACAAAGCTGGCTATAACAAGATCCTTTTTTGCGGAAAGCAAGCTGCTAATGACGGTCTACGATTCTCCTGGGTGGACACTTGCTGTATCGACAAATCAAGCAGCGCAGAGCTTTCGAAGGCTATCAACTCTGTTTCACTGGTATCATAATGCGGCAAAATGCTACGTGTATCGCTGGGTACGGTAGAGCAGAGATTTGACGGTAGCTATGCTTGGCAAGGCACTACGCTATCTTGGGTTGCATGCCGTCCTCTGTCCCCGGCAACGATCCTTATATCTCTTCGCAATGCCATCCATTCAAGACGTTCATGGCAGGGGTGTGGCTGGTGCGGGTCGGCCATCGTATCTGTTGGTGGTGGCGGAACACCACGCTTCGCCACCTCAATACTGTTTCCTTTCAATCCAAAGCATCTTTACCAACCACCGCTATTGCTTACCTGCACATGCTCTATTAATTACTGTCTAACGTATACATTGACACAAAGTCACTTCAGGTTCTACCTCCATTCGTTTATGGCTTAGCGAGGTGTTGAACAGCCCTAATCTAGTCCGTCGCTATTGATGACTACGTGCCAACGTCGATTCGGCCATGCCAGAATCGTGAACGTCAGAGCTCATGCGGTCGGATTCGCTGCCTGTGGTTGTGTAGTTTCCGCCACCTGAGGCTTGCTGATCCACCACCTGTTGAACCGAAATGTAGTCGTCCAAGCACGCTTGAGTAGTCGAATGGTCCAGCCCGAGTGTGGCGCAATAGCCAGTGTAGGCCCGTTCGAATAAGGGCAAGGCATCTTTGTGCCAGTGCTACTGGCGAAGCAAGTGGGTAAGCCAGTAGACGCTCGTCAGCGTGTGTGGGTGCTCCTTTTCCGACACCTTCTCCTTCAGTGCCAGCGTCTCTCAATGCATCGTTTCCGCCTCCGCGTGCTTTCCCTGGCTGCTCAGTGCCAGTGCCAGGTTATTCATGCTCACCAGCGTCGACGGATGTTCCGCCCCTAAACCCTTCTTTCTCTGTTCAAGGACCTTTCGATGCGCCAACTCCGCAGCTTGGTACCGCCCCAGCGTCCACTCACAGCGCCCTATCCGATCCAGCAGCAACATCCGGCTTTCCGCCTCCTGGTCCCCTACCAAGTCCACAACATGCACAGCATGCGGCAGATATGCCGTCCACACCTCTTTCCTGTCGTGATCGCGGTACGGAACCACCGCCACCAGTCGCGCCAGTGCCTCCAAGACTGAGAAGTCATCCACTCTTACAGCCAAAGCAGTATTACTTCATGGAGGCGTCCAGTAATCTCGTGACGTGACCTTCAACGATCCGTGCTTAGGTATATACGGTGCATTGGGATCGGATGGTGTTTGCGTCAGATTAATGTCTTGATGATTCTCAAGGTAGTCAAATTCGTCTGTGACAAATTCCGCAGTCTCGAGACAATCGATGTGACTCCACGACTCTAGACACGGTCTGGCACTATATGGGAACGTCATCCGCATGTGAGAGCCAAACCATGGAGGACTGAACATGAAACCTAAAATGATTCGTGGTTCGTTAGCCTGGTTTTCTCTTCCTGCGTGCCAGCATCGAAGATCTCGGATCATCAATGACCTTTTAGAGATGGCTGGCTGTATTGGTGGAGACACCGTCGCCCGAGGCGTGAAGACTTCTTGCTTAATCCAACCTGCTGTTGGCGAACTGTGATCATCTTTAGAGTGGCCTTTGTGGGTGCCAAGCCAGAATTCTGTGGCGCCGTTGTGCGAGTCGACATCATGAAGGTAGATATTGACCTCCAGGAAAACGGGGAAGTCAAAATGATTACAGTAATAATCACTGTGGACTGCCTGCCGACCTGTTGATCTGGGTAGAGCGATGTTGGACGTTGCGAAAGAGAGCTGAGGCCTGGGTCCGATGATGTTCTTCATGATGTCAACGCCAAGACGGTTCGCCCATATGTCTTCGTGAAGGTATTCGGGAAGTGACGGCGGTGGTTGAGAGATATTGCCAGAGTTTTGTCCCTGATTCCAGCGAATATTTGAGGATTTGCGATATTTACCGAAATCTTGCAGCATTCTATGATGAATGTGCTCTATCGAATGACGCCCAACAGCATTCTCTAGGATGACAAGTCCGTTTTGATGAAACTCGTCGAGACTGTTTTGGATATTCCGGCGGCTGAGCTGCGCTGCGTTTCGCTCTTCTTCGGATACCCAGATTCGACTGATTTCAAGCTTTGGCTTGCTCCTTAGTCCATGGCTCGAGCCGGCCCGCCGAAAGGTAGGAAACATGGTGGTAAGGTTGATATGGCACTGATAGCCACAAGTATCGCGCAGCAAGCTCCTTGCCCTGGGATCAGTGGCATAGTGTCATCTCAGGCATGAGTCCGCCTGTTGAGCTGTCAGGTCTCGAGCTCTTAATCGCAACTCACGCGACGGATGCCCCGCCTCAAGCGCCCCACAGGTATTTGAACAGAGGTGAGAGCGCTTTGCTTTTTGGCGGGGCTGCGATCACGTAGCAAAATCTGCCAGGCAGCAGAACTATACAGGCGGCAGCGCGAAGAACACCCATAGTTTCTGAGTGCCTATCCAACGCAGGCACTCTGGCGATGCAGTGGACTTCGCACACCGTCTTTTGTCGTTCTCGCGGCCTCTTGGCACGGATCTCCCAACCTCGAATTCCATGCGGGGCTTTAAAGCCTTCTTCACAGAGGTCCTCACCGACCCAGCCTGGTCTCAAGAGCCACACGAGGAGGTTCGTGCGCGAAATCTCATACATATCCAGTGCTGGCACCGATAAAATCTTATCCAATACGAACCAATAAAATATCGGTATTGCCAATATTGCCAATATTCGGATAATATTGCAATATTGCTTGGCATACTAAAATTTTATATTATACCTAAAGGTTATCTTCTATCTATATAATATTATATTATATATCTTCTAAAACTTAAATGATCTCTTATTTTTAATACTATTAGTAGGGAGGGGGGTTATAAGGGGGGAAGGGGGGGAAGGGGGGATAGGGAGGTGGCTGGCTAAGGTTTTGGGCCTCTTTTAGGGGCATTTAGCGGGTCTAGGGGCATAGACCGCCTAAAATCTCGTTACTTAGGCAATAGAGCCCCTATAAGGTCGCCAAAGTTATAGGGGCTCTGTCGCCTAAGCAACGAGATTTTGGGCGGTCTATGCCCTAGACCCGCCAAAGGCCCCCTAAAGAGGCCTAAACCTCGGTGACTCGCATATAGGGCATGTGCGCTCGTAGCCAGATACCTCCTTTTCCTTAAGAATTTGTCTATTCTTATAATATACCTTATTATTCTATTAATTAAACTCCCTATCTATATCTTACTTTATAAAAAAGCTGTTTTATAAAGTAGTAAGGCTCTTTTATAATGTAAGGCTGCGTAAAGCTAATATGGGCAATAGGGTTATAACGGTCTATAAGGTTATAATGGTAGGGCCTTACCGCCTTCTGTATTAGGCCTACCGCCTTTCTAATTAAGTATATTGCCACCTCTAAAATTAAAATATTAACAACTTTGCCTACTTTTTAATGCTTAATCCTTAATTAAAAAATAACTACTAATATAACTATGACCTAGTGGCCTCTGCTAATTAGTAGGGAGGATTAGATATAAAAGGCTATTATTATTATTATTATTATTTATTGCTTAACGTCCAATTCGGATCCCTATTGGGCCCACGCGGACTACTCCTTATATACATATAGGGAGAAAACTCTTTTGAGAAAACCCCGTGATCCGTCTCCCTGCCTTTTAGGACTCGCCTATAAGGCGCCTATAAGTTACCTATAGTGCTCTACTACCTTACTTTTTGACCTCCTTGGGAACCACTGCTGCCGTAACAAGCCTACGGACGCGCTAGTATTGTAAACTTTGCTCTACTACTATAGAGTTATTAGGGGGCGCCTATTGCTCGCCCCTTTGCCTTCTATTACCATTTCCCTTGTAACCTAAAACTGGTCTAGTACATTTTAGCTAATAAGCTACTGGGTAACCGCCTTAAGACCTTTTTATATTAAGAGTAGTGTGTTATAGTTCTCTGTGCCAGCTACTAAAAGTATAGCTTTTTAGTTAGTGCGTAGGGGGCATAACAGTATTATATATTTTAGTGTTTGTCTTAGCTAGCCACATTCGCATCTTAGGCTGCCTACTAGAATACCTACCTAGTAGAGCCAATCTTTTAGTCCTATTATCCCTGTTCTTAAGAGTGTTGCTATTATATTTTCTGCCTTTGTTAGGCCTTCTTAGAGCTCTTAAGTATTTACCCCCTATAGCGTTAACCATGCCATGGCTTAGGTTTCTCTTGCCTAAGTTAGCCTCTATACCTTTAACTCCTATATACCTCTCTAGCATTGGTCTAACCAGTATTATATTATAAAAGATGGTTTCCTAGCATTCTTTTATACTCTACTTTAGCTCCTTTTTTTTTCTTACTATTATCTTTACTGGCCTCTTACGCGTCTCCTTTTCTCCTCTATATAGGCCTAGGCCCTAATACAGTACTATTCTTCTTCTACTTTCTTTACCTATTTCTCTAATATCTCTTCCCTACTTTAGGGTTATTGGTTTATTCTCCTATAAGGCGCCCTAGGGTCCCTCTATAGTTTATTTAGGCGTATCTTAATATACTTTATAATATTAAAGTTGCGTTTACTTTACGCCTTTTGCATTGCAGTGGCTTTAATATATAGTTATAGGGGGGGAATATTGGCTTCCTTCTTAAGTAGTGCTGTGGCCGTTTGCTTATACCCGCCTATTATACTCCAGAGGTAGGCTATTTAGACCTTTTAGAATGGTTTAAGGAGTAATTTAGGGGGGCCCTTCTTGGTTTCTCTAATGGCCTAAATACTGGATCTATATATTATAGTTAGCCAGACAACTGCTGTATATAATAGGCGTAACCTCTAGAAGCATGGACCCTATATAGAATTAACAATCCTAGATAATATAATATACTGTGCTTAGCCCTTATAGGCCGCTTACACCGCATATACACTCCACTAGAGCTTGTTGTCTACCCATACTCCTAATACCCTTAGGCCCTAAACTAGTTAACCCCCAAAGCCTTAGATATAGATTATATGCTAGAGATCTACAGATTAGTTGCGTTTTCTTATAAAATGGATTAGCTGGTATTTCTCTAGTAAGAATTAAACTCCATATTATCTTGCCTATTCTATATAGGTGTTATAGGCTTTCTCTAGTGTTCTGTAGTTCTCTATGGCTATTGGCCTGTATATAATTAGGTTTATATTATTAATAAAGCCTATCCCCTAGGTCGCCCCTTCCTTAAAGGTGTTAAGTAAGTTGCTTATAAAGAAAAGGAAGAGTATAGGCGAAAGAGGTAATCCTTATAATATACCTATTATAACTGCAATAGGGGGGCTCTAGTATCTACTAAAGACTAGTAATATCTCTTTCTGGCCTATAAACCCTTAAATAAATTATATAATCTATTTTGGGAAGCCCTTTACCCTAAGGATATATAGGAGGCGCTTATAGAGTATATTGTTATAGGCGCCACTAATGTCTAGGCTAAGCATTAATACTATAAAGTCCTTATGCATAGCCCATGCAGTTTTAATGGTAGTAGTAAGTAGTGTAAGTGCTAATAGTGTTAAGCGATTCTTTCTTGCCCCCATTTAGCTTTATAGTAGTAAGGCGTGTTCCTCTACTATGTTTGCTATATAGTCCGCTATAACCTTTTCTAAGATCTTGCTTAGGGTGTTTTCTAAGGTAATAGGGCAGTAGCTTCCTGGGATTAAGTAGTCTACTTTGCCTTCTTTTTGTAAGATAACCGTTATTATAAATCTTCTAAGTTATAGGTAGTAGCCTATTATAAAGTATGCTCTGGCTATATCTGCAAGCTAAGGTGCTATAAGTAAACCATAGGTCTTTAAGGCTTCGTTTAGGATCCTATCTAGTCCTAGTACTATATTATTTAAAAGGCAACTAATAGTTTTAGCTATTTCTTTGGTTATTATGTCACTATTAACCCTTAGGCGAGTAACTAGTGTTTTGCTAGTAATGTTACTAAGGTCTACTAGAGCTAGTTAGGGGAAAAATCTTTCTATAAGGATTTTCGCCTTCTTATTATTGTTGCTTATAGCCTATAGTTTGCCTGCTCTTTGTAGGGGTAGTAGGTATAGGTTTTCTGCTAGGTGTCCTGCCTTTTTCTTTACCCATCTTACTATAGTCCAAAGGCCCTTATTATAGGGGATGCTTAGGTTAGTAGTGTATTTGTTTATAAACTGTCTCCAGTTATTTCTTACTTCTTTTTTTAGGGTATTCTTTAGCTGGTTTCTTATGTCTTTATATTATCTCTTGTCTTTAGGGTTGTGGCTACTTATATATTTCCTTCTTACTTGTTATTGGCTAGCTATAAAAACTGCGCACTATGCGGACTATATATATTACATATAGGGGCCCAGTTTTAAGACTAGGCAATACTCTTCTAGCCTATTTTTAATTGCTGCCTAGATCCTTTCTAGTCTTTAGTTAATTTCCTTAGGGGTAGCTAATAAGCCTTACTTATTTAGTATTAGGTAGATTTCTTCTAGGTCTTAAAGTTGTTGTTTAACTATATTAAGGAAACTGTTTATCTTAAGCTTCCTTATTACGTATCTTTTACTATTTAGTTGCGCCTTAATATCCAAATCTAGCTATATCTGGATGGGGATATAGTCTAAGGTAAGTGCCTATTCTTCTTTAGGGATGCACCTTTTAAGTCTCTGGTATAGGCCATCGTCTATAAATATAAGGTTAATTGTACTTTTAGCGGTGCCTTATTGCCATATAATTGCTCTTAGGGGAGTGGCCAGCTTAAGGCCCTAGATGTCTATAGCTCTTAGTAGGCACTCTGCCTATTATTTAGCAGCAACATAGATACCCCCCTACTGTGGGTAGTAGAGGTTTATATCTCCTAATAGGATAGACTCTATGCCTTTAGTTTCTAGTAAGCTTATTACTAATATAATATTCTCTATTTATAGGACCCCTTTAACCATAGGGTTATATATATTAATAATTTATACTAGTCCCCTATATGTCTAGATTGTTATAACTATAATATCTAGGTTAACTGCTTGCTATAACTATAAAGATAGGCTAACAGCCTTGCTAATTATAAAGCATATATATATGGCTGCTTTTGGTTTATATAGGAGCTGGAATCCTTAGGGGCAGTATGTTGATTATATATAGGTATTGTAATATAGCTCTTATATAGCAAGGATATAGTATTTTTCTAGGTCTAGACTATCTAGTAGGGGCCTTATAAAGCGGTGGTTTATATTGCTGCAGTTATACTGTATAATAAATAGATGGCGGACCCCTAGTAAGGGTTATTTAACTCTCCTTTATTCTTTACTTTCTCTATTTCTATTTTCCCTAGGATTTTTAGAACTTCTGTCTCTTATATCTACACCCTAGTCACTACTTATTTTATATAGGGCTTTCTATTTCCGTGTTTTGTGTTCCTACTAGCGCTTCTATATTTAAATCTATTATTATCTCCAGTTCTTCCCCTAGTCTTACTAGTTGGCTTTATACCCTTTATAGGTTGGCTACAAATATTAGATTTGCTATATTTAGTCTAATTCTTAATTATCCTAGTCTTAAGCTTGCTATAGCTGTCCATGGAGGTCTTCCTATAGGGCATCCTCTCCCTTATATCCCCTATAACCCTTATATTCCTATTTAGTCTAGTAATATTACATAGTATTACTTCTGGCCTGTTAAAGCTTGGGATGGCTAGCCCAGCCCCCTAGTATTAAAGGTAGGGAACACTAGGAAGGCACCTATGTCCCCCTGGCTTATTACCTATTATTTCCATTTATATAACCTAGCGTGTAGTTATTTCCGCAGCTATTAAGCCCTTGCCTCCCGTCTTCTGTATTTAATATAGTCTACTCTCTCCTACGCCTTATATATGCTTTAGTAACAGTTTACGCATTTTGTTTAGTCTTAATTTAAGCAGTATCTTATATTATAGGGGCCTGCACAGTGGCCGCAGCACACCTATGCTGCGTATGTGGATTAGGTGTGTCCCTATTATATATAGCAATAGCATTATTCTAGGCGTAGTTTATAGTTATAGAGCCTTGTGTTATATATAAGGCCATTTATAATTATTCCTTTTTAGATAAGGAGTTTTTACATTTCTGGTGTATATATGCTAATAATAAGGGAGCTATGCGTTTAACTGGCGTCTCCCTAGTAAGTCTCTAGCAACTTTTATATCCTCTTATTATTCTTATTATATGCTTAGATTACATTTTCCTATTAAAGCTATTAGATTTAGGTAATCTTAAGTCCTAGTATAAGGCATTCTATATATTTTACTATCTTCTATATAGTTGCTATATTATTTACCTAGTGTTTCTTTTCTACCCTAAGGCTTATAAGAACCGCTAGGACTTTAACTAAGTAGTCTTTATAGAGCACTTTTATACTAATATATTCTCCTAGCCTATCCCCTGCCCTTATAGCTTGTTCCTTTACCTATTAGTCCTTTAGGGTAACTCTAATGTCTCTACTTCTTAGGTATTGGACTATAATAGCGTTATAGACTTCCTTATAAATCTCTATAAGAACTTCTATTTCTAATTATCCCTTAAGCCCCTCTACTTTTTTTATATTTAGTTATATTATAATTATATACCCGGTTATTATCTTAAGGGGGTTGGGTTCCCTATACTATAAAAGCGCAGCTATAGCGGCCTAGGTGCAGTTCGCTAGTAAAATGGGGTTTTATTTATTTTTAATTTTACTTAGCTATTAGAGGATTTAATTAAGGGATTACTAAAGGGGCGCCTAAGGGACACTAGACTAGCGGAGCCATTTTACTAGCTGTATTAGTTTATTATAGCTAACAGTTACTACCCTATAATTGCGGATACTAGACGCGTCTAATAGGCTTTATATTTTATTAGATGCCTTCTTAATAGAGGTATTTCCGCTTTATGGTATGGTATTCGCCTATTCTTATTATGGAGGGCCATTGCTAGGCGTGGTTCTGGCGGTTGCGCATAAGTACAAACCACTATCATTTGACGTGTGCCTCCCCTGCGATATAGGCATCTTAGGGGGATTCTCTAGGTGTTTTTCGGGGTTCTTTTTGGTTGGTTTTGGTCTTTTTAGGCCGGGTGCAGCAAGAGCTCCTCTTTTAGAGATTTTTTCTATAAAAGGCTATTATTACCTAGCGTTCTAGCCTTTATCCATTTAAAGAAAACTATATAAAAGCTTATAGCATAGATCCATAAATATTTTAATATTGCTTAAATAGAAAATAGGAAGCTTATAAAGTTGCGTATACTAATTAATACTGAATAACTACTATAGGCGAAGTAGTAATTGTTCGGCATTATATATATCTTACTAAAGCTAGGTTTCTATATTAATTATATATAATTTAAACAATTGTAATAATGGTCCTTAAGCGCGAATACTCTAGGCTTCCTTGCTATCTTATAGTTAAACCTTTAGGTGTTAATTAGGTCCCTACCTTTCTAAAATAACAGGAAGAGCTTTATACTTATTATATACATTTAATTAAACAAGAATAAGCCCTTGCTAATAATAATCCTGGCATAGTATAGAGGTTCTTTACTAACTACACTAATGCTACCACTTAGTATAATATTATAGAACTTAACACCTGGAATATAGATAAGATGGGCTTTGCTATAGGGTTCACACTTAGCGCGAAAGTAGTGGTACTAAGAGATAATATTATTAACTTTAAGACGATTAACAGCAATAGGGAGTGGGTAAGTTAAGTTAACGCAACTGATATGCATAGGTAGATAATACTACTATTTATTATCTTTAAAGGAAAGCAATATATAGAATCTCTATGGTAAAGCGCAGAGGAAGCTATAGGCAAATGTATAATTAGAATATTAGACAATGGCTGGTTAAATTATAAGATAGGTATACAGTGGCTTAAACATTTTAAATACTATACTTGTTAAATAGAGGCATGGGAGGCCTCCAAAAAGGATAATAAGAATGTTAAATATTACGGCTACTAATTTCTTATTATAAACAGACACAGCAGTTATATTAATATTAATTTTATTAAGCTCTATTAGCGCTATAAGATTATACTAATATATCTTCCACCCCACTTTACACACTTCCTATAACCTCTTAATCTTATTCTCTTCTTAGTGCTTAAACACCTCTATTTATATAAAGTTAATAAATACGGAGCTTGTGGTATTACTGGTATTAATAGGGAGTATTTTCTAAAGATTCTTAATAAGATTTAACCTTATATATATACCCCTAAGTTAATTAACAAAGCCTTTATAGCAGCTGGTCTCATACCACTTAATATTAATTATGTCCTTAAGCGCCTTATAAAGCAGCCCTTATCTTTATAACTATCTATACCTCCTTCTAATAAGCTAATGCTCCTATCCTTACTGTGACAGGCTTATATAAATGCTTCTAAACCGAAGCTTGTAGATTGCTACTATACAAGAATACTAAGCTAAGGAGAAGAAGGGGAAGAAGACTGTTAATAACTAATAAGATATAAGGGGTCGCTAAGGCGCTAGTGGTAAGCGAGCTAATAGCGATTTTCTATCCTGGGGATGGAAAATCCTAATTAGTTAGCTCTATGAGTGGTACTGGCAGAGTATAGTAGAATATGGCAGATTGCCTAGAAATGCGGTAAATTGCCCTAGAAACGGCAATATAGCAGGTAACGCGCTCCAGCACTATTATATTACCCCTCCCTCCTAAAAAAGCCTGCCCTTAGGCTTTGTCCAAGTTCTTTATTATTATCTAGATTATTATAGCTATCTAGCCCCTCTTCCTAGCATTTAATCCAGCTGTTTAATCTGCGTAGTGGTCCAGGGAGGTCTGGGTGGGCTAGGTGGAAATCTTATAGCTTATAAGGAGAGTACTTAAAATCGGATACGGGGTACTATTCTAGATCTTTATTATAACCTACCCAGCTTATACAGTGTTTTAAGGTACTATGGTCCTTCTTAACTGCTAAGATCTCTTTAACTTCCTATTTCTTATCCTCTGCAATCTAAACTAGCGGTAGGGGGTCATTATACTATCTAGGCAATAGGTCGTCCGTGGCCTTTTATAATTAGTCTACGGAGAAGACAGGGTGGATCTTTATTAACTCTGGCAGCTTAACCTTAAAAGAGTGCCCTACCTTCTTAGGGATCTTATAGGGGCTAGCCATTTAGTAGTCTAGCTTGTGGCTCAGCCTCTAGGTCTTCTAGTTCTTTATTAACACCCATACCTTATCTCCTATGTGGAAGTCTACCTCGCGATAATATTAGTTTATATTAGCCTCTTTCTTCTCTTATACCTTTTTTATAATTGCTTAGGTAGTCTCCCAGGCTCTATATATTCTCTTAGTGAATGTTTGGGCCTCTTTATAGCTAAGGCGTTTGCGGGCTGTTATAGGTCCTATAGGTCTATCCTAATTAAAGGATGTTTATGGCTTATATCTATAGAGTAACTTAAATAGCGATATTCCTATACTATTATAAGGGAGCGTAAGCTGTACGTAGTCTATTATAGGTAGTAGTTCCAACTAGTTGTCCTAGTAGTAATTAATAAAGGGGCGAAGTTACTAGTTAAGGTATTAGTTCATAATCTTAGTTTGGCTATTGGTTTAAGGGTGGAATACAGTAGAGAGTTTAATCTTAATCCTAAGGATGCGGCAGAATTCGTCCTAGAAGTCTAATATAAACTAGGGTCTATAGTCAGAGACAACCAACTTAGGAGCGCTATAGATCCGGTAAATATTGTTAATATATATCTAGGCTATATCTTTTACAGTTATAGTCTTAAAGCAGGGAAGGGAAATGGCTTACTTACTTAGTTAGTTAACTACCATAAAGGCTATATTGTAGCCATATTTGTCCTTTAGGAATACTTTAAAGTCTATTATAATATGCTGCCATAGGCGTTTAGGAACTGGTAGTGGTTATAACCATCCAGGGGTTTAATCTCTAGGGGTATCTACCTATTTATAAGCATGACAATTCCTAATAAATCGTTCTATATTAGATAGAAGTCCTTACTAGTAGTAGCGAGGCGCTAGTGGTTAGTAGGTCTTATCTTAACCAGGGTACGCCGTAGAGACTTAACAGTAGGCTTTACGGATTAGCTCTATTTGTAAGTTGTTAACGTCTAGAACTATAAGCCGTTCTTAGTATAAGAGCAGTCCGTCTTTTATTTCTAAATTAGGGTTGTCTTCCATAGCTTAGTCGCGGAGGGCTTTTAGGGATTTAGCTGTGCGGTTCGCGATTAGGATGTAGTTAATTAGTCCCATTAGTTTATCTAGGATCTCTCCTTCTATAGGCGCTAGCTTATTCTGTTTAGAGCTTAGTTCCTTAAGGATATATAGGTTAAGCTGTTTGGGATAGAGGAGGGCATATATCTAGTGCTGAGCTTTTAGCTTATCCTGTGGTTCCACGTCCTGTTCTCTCTAGGTAAGGGTATTAGCTTTAGAATTTTGTCTATTAAGGCAGTATATAATTATAAAGAAGAATTAGGAGAGTATTTTAGCCTACCTAGCCTGTTAACTGGTAAGCTGCTTTATTATTATAAAATACTTAAGGGCTTTATAATTAGTATAGACTTTAATCTAAGAGTCTATGCTTCTAAGCTCTGCGCGTTACTGGGATAATAATTATACAATAGCCAGCATTTCCTTATTGTGTACCTTATAGTTATACTTAGCTTGGGCCATTATCTTTAAGAAAAACGCAATAGGGTACTAATTGCTATTTAGGTATAACTATAAGAGAACTCCCACTACTACTCTCTTAGAGGCGTCCATTTCTAGCATTAATTTAAGGTCTAGGTTATAGTGACAGAGAATTAGGGAGGAGGTAAGTTGGGCCTTTAACTCCTTAAAAGCTTCTATATAATTATTATTAAAAATAAAAGGTATATCGTTCTTTATTAGTTGTATAAGAGGCCTAGCTATAACCCCGTAGTCACGGATAAACTAATAGTAGAAGTTAGAGAAGCTGAGGAAGGACTGGATGCCTTTTATAGTATAGGGAGGTTTCTAGTTACGTATTGCCTTGATCTTTTTAGGGTTAACTTTAATCCCTTCTATGCTAACGATGAACCTAAGGTACTTTGTTTATTTTACTCTAAATTCGCATTTCTTAATATTAACTTATAGGCCTATATTCCGCAGCCTCTCTAGGACCTTTTTAACGTGAACTTAGTACTTAAGTTTATTATCCAAGTGTATAAGAATGTTGTCTAGGTATACCGTGTAGAATTTATTAAGGTAGTTAAAAAGAACGTCATTTATATACCGTTGGTATGTAGCTGGCCCATTTATTAGTCTAAAAGGAAGAACTTTATATTTATAAGAACTATAGCGGGTATAGAATGTTATTAGATCCTCTAATATAGGGTCTATCCTAATTTAGTGGAAAGCTTAGCGGACATTAAGCTTAGTAAAGATTTTAGCTTAGCTTAGGTGTATAAGGGTCTTATTAATTAGGGGGAGGGGGTAATAATCTTTCTATATAATAGTGTTTAGTTTCTAATAGTTAGTATAGAAGCGAAGGCCTTTATTAGGTTTCTTTATAAATAAAATAGGGGAAGTAAAAGGGGCCTAACTTGGCTTAATAAACCCCTTATAGAGGTTATTAATTAAGTACTACTTAGTTGCTTTTAGTTCCTTTATAGTTTGCTAGTAAAGGGAGCTATAGCCTAGAGAGTTATCGGCCTCTAGTTAAATCTTATAATTATAGGTTTAGTAGGGAGGCAGTATATCCAAGACTGCTTTTAAGAATGCGTCTCTATAGTCTAAAAGGTATATAGGGAGAAGGCGCTTAACTAGCTCCTTATTAGTTTCCTCTACTAGCCCTTCTTCCTTCTTATTAATAATCTAGTTAATTTTATATAAGCTAGTTATAAAGACCTTATTATCCTTCTAATATATATTAAAGTGGAAACCTATAGCGCTAATTGCCGCGATATCTACTATAGGGGGGTTGTATAATAGTAGGGGTGCCTATAGCCTTGGGGGCCTTTGGCGTATTAGCGTTATCTTTACTCCCTTTAGCTCTTATTACATCTTCTAAAGGTTATCCTTTATATCCTATTAGTATATCCTCTTCCCTATTAGCCGGATCTCCACAATTTAGAAGTTATCTATATCACTATCCATTCCACTTTTATAAGTAGAGTCCTCCTTTACTGCAGTCCTTTAGGGGAGTATCCTTGTTAGCATAGAGTTCTTACCGGCCTTACAGTGGGTATCTTCTTAAGTAAAGGCTAAGTCGCGGTCTCTAACATCCTGCTAGTAGGTAGGGTCGGCCTTTACGGCTAGTATCTTATAGTTAGTATAGATTTCTCTAATAAAGGAGGGTAACTTTAGTCTATTCTCTAGCTAGATAAACTATCTTTACTAAACATTCAGCTAAATATTAAAGTAGGATATCTATTTTTAGCTGAGGATTATATTATAGAAACCTAGGTCTAGGATATAGAAGGGGATACTAAACTAGCGTTATCTATTAATAGCGATATATAGCTTTAAGATATGGGTTACTGGCTTACCAGCTTAGCCATTATAGCCTTTTACCTAAACAGGCTTCTCTAGTTAGGTAGCATTTATATTTAAAAACTTAGTAACATTATTTATATAAGCAGTGTTTATAAAAGTAAAGCCATTTACTCTAGTGCTAATAAAAGCAGTTATATTAACTCTATATCCGTTTTAAAATACTATATATAAAACTGTAAAGTATTTTCTACCTATTAGCTAACTTAGATTAATCTCTTTAAGATTAATAGGATACCCTAGGGGGGAGTCTTTCCCTAGGGTTCTTCTTTTCCTAACTTATTAAATATTTCTTCTTCCTCTATCTCCTTAATATTACCTATATCCTTTAGCTCTAGGCAGGATGTAGTAAAATAACTATCCTTTCCACAATTAAAGCACGTAACTATAGTAGGGTTAATTAGGGTGTTGCGACAAGCATTAGCTAAGGGTATAGTATATAGCGATTTAGACAAGGCTTATAGGTAGGTAGTTATAACCACTTTTGGTATAAGGGTGGTTATGGTTTATTTTCTAACGCTAGCTCCTATTAGCGTGGTAAATAGGTTCTAGTCACTACAGGACTTCTTTAGTTAGTTAGAATAAGCATTATTTCGCTTTAGTTCTAAATCCAGCAACAAACATTAGGCTGCAAGTCTTTAGTAGGTTAGTAAGTTGTCTAAGGCTACCATAATCTTCTCTTATAGTTGGACTGTTAGCTTATTATATAGGTCTAGATAGTAGTTCTTAGCGGGAACCTAGCCTTCGCCTACTAGGTATAAGAATTGGTTTGGAACTCAGTAAAGGATTAGTTTAATTTTATTATTAGGCGGTTATAGTTATAACGGGCATCCCATACTTTATTTGGGTTAACATAAATAGCAGCTAGATACTATATTATCTTGTTAACAGACGTAAACCAAATAGGTAACTTATCCTTAAACTTGGCCTATAGGTATTACTAGGCATCCCTAATAGTTTAACCAAAGAGGTAGAGTATTTTAGCTTTATTAGAGGGGAAATGGTTATAGTTAATACGGAGCTGTAAGGGATCTTTTGGCGGCTGCCAAGGCTAGCCTTCGGCTAGCCCTTGGCACCTCCTTATAAGCTCCCTTAGGCTTACAGCCCTTCCCTCATCGGTTCGTCTCTCTCTGTACGAGGTATTGCCATACCTACTCTTTACCATATCGTCCTCTTCCACCGACTCTCCTTGTAACTCATACTCGGCTTACCTGCTCCCTACCATATACCTAGGCAATAGCCTTACAGGAGCTTTTCTTATACTTGGATTCTCTAATTCTTAAAGGTTAAGTCTATCCCATTAGATAGCGGTTAAGGGTTAGGGAGTTTAACGGACTTTAACTGCTTTATTATCATGTCCATACTCTCTAGTATATCACATTTAGTTAAGTAAATGGGTTAACTAAGGCTATATAAAGGGGAGGCAGGGCTATTTTATAAGGCAGTAAGGCATTCTAGGATCTCCTTTAGAGTCTCTTATATGCTTTAGACTTAAAGATAATTAACCTTCTAATTAGCTGCAAGGGCACAAATCTGCTTATATATATCTGTAACGTCGTCATTATCTTTAATTTCTAATCCTAACTAGATCTCATATTCCTCTTAGGTAGAGGTAGGTCTTTTAGATAAGCTCGCTTTAGGTGCCATTATTAGCTTCCTAGGGTTCGTCGGAATTATATAATTTAGGTTCAATTTTAGGGTGTAGGTCAAGTACAGTCTATCCTATAAAAGTAGGATATTATTAAGGCCTTCCCAGACGTAGTAGTATAAGTTTTTTTTTTTTGGTGTCTAAGTATAACGCGTTAACGCGTTATTGCAGACAAAGGTCTTCTTTTAGGGTGAGATATTATTAAGGCCTTCCCAGGTAATATAGGGAGAGCTTAGTATAATATAACGGGCTTGTACAAATGCTTCTAAACCAAAGCTTGTAGATTGCTACTATACAAGAATACTAAGCTAAGGAGAAGAAGGGGAAGAAGACTATTAGTAACTAATAAGATATAAGGGTTGCTAAGGCGCTAGTAGTAAGCAAGCCAATAGCGATTTTCCATCCCAGGGATGGAAAATCCTAATTAGTTAGCTCTATAAGTGGTACTGGCAGAGTATAGCAGAATGTGGCAGATTGCCCAGAAATGTGGCAAATTGCCCTAGAAACGGCAATGTAGCAGGTAACGCGCTCCAGCACCGTCACACTTACCTTTATACCCAAAAATGCTAAAAAGCCACTTAGATCGTGCCTAGTACGCTTATATAATCCTTTATCCTAAAACTGTTACGGCGCTGGTGGAAAACAGTAGATCTTGGCAGACGTGGATTATAGTAGACGCAAGTTACGTAACTTAAGGACCGCATAAAATATCAAGCGGCGCTGCTATTCTTCTCCTTCCTTTCTCTAGTTTTAGATCCTCGTTTATAGACAATCCAATTATACAGGCTTGTATGCGTCCTTCTTGCTGTGCTCATGCCTTAATTAACTAAGTTGCTAACATTATCCAAAGCTTATTATTACTCTTTCTTCCTAAGAAGGAATTTAAATATATCTACAAAGACAAAGAATAGGACCCTAAGAACATCACTAGGACCATAAGGACAGAACAGAACCCTAAGAACCCCAAGAATACAAACAGAACGCGAAACCTAAGAATAGGACACATATAGACCAGAACCCCTAGAAAATAAACAAACAACTAGAAATTACCTAAAACCCCTACCACTATGCTAAGAAACACAGCAGCCGGCAAAGCCGCTATAGGACCTATAAATATCTCTAATAGTAAAACAGTCGCTATCTTAACCCCCTAGGAAAAGCTTATAGTAGCTAATACCAAAATCAAACGGCTCTAAGAGCTGCTTAAAACTAGAGACACCCCTACGCCTAGCAATGGGTTATTAAACACCCAGAAACTTGCTATAGTCCTTAAGGCCCTAGCCCAATATATAGCATTAGCATTATCATAGTCCACAAAGGTCGTAGACCCCCTATTGCTTACTAATGGAACCAACCCTATATTTAATAACTGGAAGCTTTAATTGCAGGACAAGCTTAAAGTTAATACAGACCACTTTCCTAATACCCGAGCTAAAATAGTATACATCTTCAGCTGCACTGGCGGTAACGCACAGATATACCTATATCTACAATACGCCTAGGACTTAATAGACCCCTTCCTCTCTAAAGAAGGGATAATTAACTACCTATCTTCCATTTATAAGGACCCCTTTAAAGTATAGAACGCCCAGCTTAATTATAAAAGCCTAAATATAAAAATAACAGAGACCTTCTCAGCCTTTTAGACCTACTTTCTACACCTAGCCAAATAGGCTTAAATCCCCTAGAAAGATCTAATGCTAAACCCCTTTAACAAGCTTACCCTAGACCTACAGCGCGCTATACTGCTAGTTTATACTACTATATAAATACTAAAGAAACTTACAGATTAATAGCTAGCTATTAACCAGGGCCTTTATTAAATTAAGGCATATACTAAGCGGTACAAAACTAGAAGCTCTGCCAACCAGAATATAAATACTACAAGAACGGGCCGTAGCGCCCTAGTAAGATCTACAACCCCTATAGTACTGGCCGCATAGCCCGCCGCTAATTTAGCAGCTAGCTATACAGCCAGCCCTACTACAGGTCTAGCAAATGCTTAGCCTATATATAGCAACCCCTATATATAGGCCCTTAGCGATTAGGGAGCTTGCTTCTCTTACAGCTAGAAGGGCTATATTATAAAGGATTGCCCAATAAATATAAAAGCAGGCGAGGTTCTATTAATTTAAGAGGATAGCACAGAGTTAGAAAAAGAGGAACCCTAGAGGAAGACTCCTCTCTAGGGTTAAAAGGGATTAACATATTATATATTAATCTGGGTTGGCTAGTTGGTAGAAAAAGCTGCACTATCCCTTATACTTTATTCCGTAATAGATATTAAGTTTTAACCTCTGCTTTAGCTAACTCTGGAGTAAATACCTTTACCTTAATAGACACCCTATATGCCATAAAGCTGGCTAACCTTTTAAATATATCTATTAAAGAACTGCCTAAACTAATTCCTATTCACAGGTATAACGGATAGATAGGACCACCTATTATAACTATCTTACAGATTTACCTCTATGTTAACAGACAAAGGCAGTTTAACATCTCCTTACTTATTACGGACCTAGAAAGCCACAATATAATTTTAGGAAGAAAATAGCTAGCCTATTTAGGCTTATAGCTTAATATATAGAGCAGACGGCTTATCTAGCCTAAAACCCTACCCCTAACCCCTTTCTTTATAAAAGAGATCAGTATTACAATAGAGAACCTTATACAGCTATAGATAAACACCATTTACTAGGCTAATACTATATATAGGGACCAGGCTTTTAAAAAGGACGTATAGCTTAACCCGTAACGGATCTATATACTACGCCGCCCCCAGACTATCTATATTATGCCACCTATACTAGAGATTAAAAAAGTCAATAAAAAGCTAGTGGAGCTCCCTATAGGGAACTTAGGCCCTATATAGCCACAAAGAATAGCAAGGAGTATTAGACGCTATACTAAATATATAAACTAAAGGGATAACTTACAGAAGATAGAATAGGAGCTAAGAAAGATTATAAACCCTAAACTGCAAAATACAACCTAATAACAGTCCGTAAAGAAACCTATAGACCTCCCACTAGTTAATATCTGCTATATTAACGCCATAGGATTCTACCAGAACTTAGTCTAATCTAATACTATTACCTTTACCACCAGCTTATATAAAATTAATTAAATAATTAAGGAAAAGGAAAATAAGCTTAGTAAATAGAAAGGCAAGCTTATAAACAAGGAGCTAGTAGAACAGAAACTACCCCATTAATACTAGAAATTTAAGGATATGTTCTCCAAGACAGTATCTAATATACTCCTGCCTTACCAACTATATAACTACAAGATTAAGATTAAGCTAGATAAGGAAGACACACTTAGCTATAGCCCCCTTTATTAGCAGTCTACTGCTAAATTATAGGCTATAAAGTAGTACCTTATTAATAACCTAAATAAGGGTTTTATTAAACCTAGTTAAGCCCCTTTTAACTTACCTATTCTCTTTACCAAAAAGCTAAATAGAGGACTTTGTTTCTGCATTAACTACTATAAACTAAATAATATAACCCATAAGGACCGCTACCCACTGCCCTTACTTAATAAGACTTTAACCTAAATAAGTAGAGCTAAGATCTTTACTAAGCTTAATATCCGTTAGGCCTTTTACCAGATTAGAATAGACCCCAGATTAAAAAATCTTACTATATTTTAGACCTATTACAGAATATATAAATATAAAGTACTTCCTTTTAGACTAACTAACAGACCAGCTATATACCAGCAATATATAAATAATATACTCTTTAACTACCTTAATAACTTCTATACGGCTTACCTAGATAATATTATAATCTACTTTAAGAATAAGTTAGAATATAAGGAGCATATTTACAAAGTCCTATAACGGCTCCACAAGGCCGGTCTCTAGGCCAATATTAGGAAATTGGAATTTAGTATTAAGCGTATAAAGTACCTAGGTTTTATTATTAGTATAGATAAAATTAAAGCCAACCTAGAGAAAACAGCTATAATTAACTAGTGGACACCCTTACAGACTATAAAGGGGGTATAATTATTTTTAGGTTTCTATAACTTCTACTAATACTTTATTAAGAACTACAGCAGGATTACCTGGCCTCTTAACCGCCTTACTAGGAAGGACTAGCTATTCCACTTTAACGCTATATATATGCAGGCCTTTAATAAGCTTAAAAAACGGCTAGTATCAGCTCCCCTACTTGCCTACTTTAACCTAGAACAGCCCTTAATACTAGAAACTGATGCCTTAGATAGCGTAATAGCCAGTATTTTCTTCTAGAAGCAACTAGATAAAGAATGGTACCCTATTACATACTATTTAAAGACTATAATAGATGCCAAGCTAAACTACCATATCTATAACAAAGAAATACTAGCTATTATCTCTAGCTTTTAGCACTGGCATGCATAGCTAAAGGGGACCCCTAAGCCTATTAAGGTAGTTTTAGATTATAAGGCCCTAGAATACTTTATAACAACCAAGGCCCTTATAGCCCGGCAGGCATACTAGGCGGATATCCTATTTTAGTTTAACTTCTTAATTATATATAGACCAGGCACTATAAACCGTACAGATACTCTTATAAGGCGTAAACAAGACCTAGGTAACTAGGCAGCTATAAAGATCTTATTATAGACCTAGACACTACTATAACCAGAGCACCTTAACCCCTAGATATAGGTAGAACAAAATATAGACCCTTTAAATGCTAAGATATATCCCATTAACTCTACGGAACTTAACCTTATTAATAAACTGCTATAGGCAAACTATACAGCCCCCTCTCTATAGGAGTACCATAAAAAGGCAAAGAACATTATTAGCCCATAGTCCCTTAAAAACGGACTACTTAAGCACTAGGAATGGCTAGTAGTAGCTAAAAAATAGAACTTATAGACCTGGCTTATTACCAAAGCTTATACCTAGGTCTCTACAGCCCACCCTAGAAAAAATAAAACCTGTAAAATTATTAGTAACCAATACTACTGGCCCAGAATGGTTATAGATATTAACCACTATATATAGAACTGTAATAACTACTATAGGTCTATAATTCCACAGGATAAAACCCTAGGACTATTAAAGCTACTCCCAATACTAGAACGCCCCTAGTAGTATATCTCTATAGACTTTTACAAGCTGCCCATAGACCATAATAGATATTGTCGGAATAGTCATGTATGGTACTAGGCTACGACAAGCGAAGCGAAGCGAAGCGAAGGGCCTTAAGCCCCTTTTCCTTCGCACAGCTTCGAGAGAAAATAAAAACAATCATCGTATCAACCAGCAAAGACTGTTTAACTACGATTCTGGCCTATTTAAATAGGTATCCCTAGTGAAACCAACACTAATTAGTGGTTGTTAATTATCAACTATAGAACAGCAAGGAATCCGTCCAGAAGAGGCTGAACTGTAAATGTCAGGATTGCATTCCCACCCCTTTACAGGAACGCGCTAGAGGAAACCAGCGAAGTAACTTTAAAGGCTCCTAGAGGAAGCTAGTATATACCTTTAGCAAGTATTAAAGAAGCTACGCAAGATTTCTAAAGACTTGTGTAGAATCAGCGAGCTGAGAACCTCTCCCTCCGTCTAACCCTCCGAGTTGCGTCTATTACGCAGAACAACAACGTTTATAAGGACGAGAGTAGAATCGGTGAGCTAAGAACCTCTCCCTCTACTAACGCTCTAAGTTTCTGTCAAGAACGTTATTATAACAACCTTAACCTTACCTTTAACCCTTTAATAATCCACCTACAAACCCAACCTTACTACTTTTAACTACGTTAACCCCTTTAAACCAGTCAATTTCTAAATTAATATGTCATTGCGAGATAAATACACCTATAATAAGGAGAAATGGGGAGAATTATTTAATTCTATAAACAAAGACAACCTTAACACGGAAATAGTGAATGGATACATTATGTACTATATCTAGTACTACTAAGAGGAGAAGTTTAAGGACCGAATCTTATAGGAATACTTTTAAGAGGATTTTAAAGGATAGACAAAGGATATCTTTAATCTTGGTTATAAGAATTTAGTCCAAATATTACAAGATCATTTGCGATTGTATAAATACTATATAGGTAGAGATAGGAGAACCCTCCCTATAAACTTACAAATTGCTGTTAAGGAAGAAGAGTATTATAAATAGACTAAAGAAGAAATTAACCAATAGCTTAGAGAAGGCGGTAAGTTCTATTTATAGTGAAATCCTATAACTTATAAGTCGCAAACACCAAGATTAGCAGTAACATTAACACCCTAGACTACTCCAGTAACACCTTAAGCCACTTCTACTACACTAGCAGCAGTAGAGTAGCATTAATGAGATATCCCACAAGATTAATTTATCTACCCTCCTCTACCGCTATTACAGCTAAATATACCTGTGCTACGGAACCTATCTATATTATATAACCTACCTGCATTAACAAACCTGTCTAGATTGCCACTACCACTACAATTGCCTACAACTACAACACAGACATTACCTGTTATGTCTATACCATTAACTAATTAAGTATTATAAAATCTCCTAGCATTACCACGCAATAAATAAGCTTAACTACCTTACCAGCACTACCCTAAATAGAATATGCAGAACTGATAATAACCTTAAACTACTTTAACAAAATTGCTTACAGACTTAATAAAGTTTTATACTAATAATACTAAGAAGTATAGTGGAGAAGTATATAACATTCTTAATACCAAGCTGCAGGTATTCTATAATCGCTGCATTATAGTTAGAGTGCTAGAGGAATAATATTATATAGCATTCCCAATTATGCTTAAGGATTGGGCAAGCGACTTTTACTATAATAAGATTACCGGAAGATCGTATAACTTTATTACAATAGTATAAATGGTAAAGACACACTTTAAGACTAAGGAAAACCGTTAACTATATATGTCAGAATAGAGAGAGACTATATATTAGCGAATCATCAACGCTAACCCAGAAAAATTACAACTTAAGTGTCTGCAAATGCTCTTTAACACACTTTAAAAGATCTAATATAGATTATTAGAAGAATACTAAAGAGAATATAGTCTTTAGGATTAAGTTATTAGTGCCTACAGAGGTGTTAACAAGTGTAGTCTCGCATTATATAACCCGGCCACTACATTTAAGGGCATATATGCTTAGTTACAATTAGTAGTAGGTACAGCAGTACGTACCTAAGAGACACGACAATACTATACGCAAACTGTTCCTTAGAAGCAAGACAATCAAAGCAACACTAAGTAACATAACTAGAATTGGACTAATTGTACGTATGGAGGACCCTAAAGAGGCTCCTAGCGTAGATCACGTCTATATAAAGGAGAATACCAAAGTAGAGGAAACCACCGTGGCGGATATTACAACCACTACCCACCCCATTAGAAACGATGCTATGTCTATAACAAACCTGGATGCTGGTTAAGTAAGTATATAGCAGAAGACAGACAACAAGCATATACTAAATATTAATAACATGCCTAATATACAGGAGAGCAGGAAGTTACATTAACCCAGTATTACGGCTTCCTTGCTATATGGGAAGGAGTAGAAGATCTTCCAGATAATAATATAGGAGAAGTAGACCACATAATAATAAGTATAGAGATTAAGGAGGAATATAATACGTATTTTACAGAGTTTAGAGAAGTTAACGGTACCTAGACTATAGCTATCTTAAACAACCAGTCCACCTGGTACGCGGTTACTGGCGAAGATATCTTTAAGGCGTCACCACTACAGTTGCCAGAGACCTTAGTATTCACGTTTAAGGACCAATATTCGTTAGAGGTCTTTTAGGGCATTATACCAGATAGCGGAGCTACAGGTGTATTAACTGCTAGTTAATCTCAGTTCCAGGCACTGTAAAAGCTTAACACTAGTGTCTAACTAAATACTACTATAGCTAGAGCTTACAAGATCCGATTCGGTAAAGGCACTGTATTATCCTAAGGCACTATCTAAGTTCCTACCCCGCTAGGCACTATTACCTTCCATATTGTCCCAGTAAATACACCGTTCTTGTTTTGTATCTAAGACATGGATAAAATAGGTATTAAGTTAGACAATCTTTAAAACGTTCTGATCTAAGGCAACAAGATTATCCCAGTTATATGAAAATGGGGCTATTTATAGATATTGCTTTACTAACTAGAACACAGTATTGCCTAGAGTCACTTAACTAAAGCTAAATTACGTTAATTATATAAACACTTTAGTTATCTATTAGTTTAATAACTAACCAAGGTTCTTTAATAAGCTAGATATGAAGTAAATTCTAAAGCTGTTAAATACCTTATAAAATACTGTTACTATTGCTAGATGTATACAAAATCGCCTAGCAGATTTAAGTTTACCTTAAAGGATGACTATGAATTTAACTATACAGTTATTATTAATGTTATATACTTGGATGGCAAGCCAGTTCTATAAGTAGTGGATTCTTTAATATTATTCTAAGCTGCTAAGTTTTTAAAGGATATATCTGCAAAGACTGCTTAGGATACGCTGTAAATGTGCTAGATTAACACTTATCAAGGACCACTAGATTACTTGGTTTATAACGCAGAAAGGAACTTCTTATTAACTGAATTTAGATAACACGCTAAGTTAATAGCAATTGAGATTAAGGAAGTTCCTATAGAAGCCCATAACAGTATAGGAAAGGTTGAAAGATATTATACCCCATTACAATAAGCTTACTAAATCATCTAAGAAGAGCTTGCAGATGAATAGGTTAATAAGGAAATAAGTTTACAGATGGCTATAAAGGCTATTAATAATTCAGCTAGACCGGATGGAATTGTTCCCACTCTTTTAGTCTTTAGGGTATATCTACAAATAACTAAAATAGATGCTCTATTACTATCTGTTACCAAGAGAGCTAAAGCAATCCGTGCAGCTATTAAGGAAGTTTGTTGTCTCTAAGCAGAGCGACAGGTTAAAGATGCGCTTGCTATAAGAAACGGCCTAAATACTATATTTACGCTGAGTTTACCAATTCTCTTAGAAGTACGTGTATGGCACAAGAAGGACGGTTGGAACGGACCATATAAACTGTTAGCAATTAACGGCGAAATATACATAATTAATATGCTATATGGACCAACTAATTTCTAATTAACTATTGTTAAACCATACTACATAAAAGAGGAGATATTAGATGTTTTAGAATAGGAGGACTAAGTCAACCAATCTAACAATAAGAAAGAACTAAATAAGTAAACCAAACCAGTTGACCTAGAACTAATTATACGATGTGGTTAAGGACGACCAAAGGGATTATATAACAAAGACGTGTCTAATAAAGAAAGTATTACCCGTTGGAGCACCTATTACCATTTTACTAATAAGGATAACTTTAACTAAGCCTTTCTTACTACTATTAAGGAGATTAATACCCAAATAGCCTTAATAACTTTTATAATAAGCAAAGAGCAAGCTAATATAGCACTTGCGATAAAGCTACGGAAAGAGGGTAAAATTACCACTCCTAGAGCACTATTTGAAACTTTAACAAAACAGGAAGTTAATGGGTTAACTAGATAAGAAGTCTTTAACTTTGTCCAATAGGATCCCGTTAAATATGCTAGTGTTAGGATTTTCAACTTAAGAATTGTTTATAAGATTAAGGGTAAAGCTACGGATACCCTATACAAAAAATCCAGACTTATTATCTAAGCGTATAACAACAACGGAAAGAAAATAATTCTTATATAATCTCTAACTATCCAGAGAGCTAGTTAACGAGTCATCGCGGCACTAGCACTGTCTTTATTTCAACTTCCAGATAAGAAGATCTAGATATGGCTATATAATGTCACTTAAGCTTATACCCAATTAATAACTTCCATTTAATGACTAATTCTTGCAAATCTTCTAAAGGAAATTATCCATATGTATCTACTAAATACCATTATAGTTGTTCTAAAGCCATTGTATGGGATTCCTAAAGCTGGAACCTATTAGTAGGCTATATATTATAAGCATTATAAGGAAAAGCTATCTATAATTATATCTACCTACAACCCCTGCTTCCTAATTATAACCAAGAAGGGGGTATTTGGCCTTATAGGAATGCAAACTAATAACACACTTATCTTAGCATTAGAAGAGTTCTTAGTCCTAAAGGATAATAAACTTAGTAAAGCTAAGTTCCTTGCAAAGCCTAAGGAAGCCCTGGCACCAGAAACTCCATTAATCTTTAATAGATGTGTACTGATATAATACAAGGATACTATCTAGTTGCGTTAAAAGGAATAGGCAAAGAAGCTTAAGCTTGTGGATGCTAAGTCTCCTAACTTCTAGAACGACTATAGAGAGCAACGGGCGTATGGAGCTTATATTGCAACCATCTGTTAACCAGAGGCTGCATTTAACCTCTTAGTTGCTGCCTAATACTAGAATTTAACTAAAGCTAATGTTACCGCTTTAAACAAGAGACTTGTATGGCAGATAAAGTGTATAAATTAAGGCATTAATTATATTACCCTCAACCTATCTACAGCAAAGCTCTTTGTCTTTATTAATGGATCATTTACAAATAATAAAGATTTTAGTTCCCAGATTAGATATAAAATTATTATTGTAAATAAGACTAAGACAATAGAGGAGGAATTCTAGATTAAGGGAAACTTAATCTATTATAGCTTAACCAAGAGCAAGCGAGTAACTAGGAGCGTACTAGCATTAGAGATCTACGGCATGGTAGGAGAAGTGGATATGGCGATTGTCATTAATACCACTCTTAGGATAATTATAGATCAACTCAGTCTTTCCTAAATCCCAACTATTGTCTGCACTAACTCTTACTTACTCTAGGAATGCCTCGTTAAGCTTAGAACCACTAAGGAGAAGCATCTAATAATTAATATTATGGCCCTTCGTTAATTATATAAGCGAAGAAAACTACTAGAGATCTGCTGGATTAATGGCCAAGACAACCCAGTAGATGCTATAACTAAATCCAACCCTAATAAGGCATTGGAAAAGTTCTTAGATACTAACTGCCTTAAGGTATAAATAGAAGGATGGGTAAAGAGAGGAGAAAAGTCTACTTAGCCCTAGACAACATGCGGCAATATACAGCAATGTGCGGCAATGTGCGGCAACCTATGGCAATCTACCTAGTACTGCCTAGTACTGCCTAGTACTGCCTAGTACTGCCTAGTATAATCTGGTAATATCCGAAACGGGTATAGAAAAGGGCTTGGCAAGACTTATGTATATAATGGTATATAGTAAGATAGGAGGATAAAAGCGTTTCCTTTAAAATAACAATTTGATTAGTTCTGGTCTTAGGCCACAAAAGAAAGAACTGCCTGTGTTGGAATAGTTATGTATAGTACTAGGCTATAACAAGCGAAGCGAAGCGAAGCGAAGGGCCTTAAGCCCCTTTTCCTTCGCATAGCTTTAAGAGAAAATAAAAACAATCATCGTATTAACCAGCAAAGACTGTTTGACTACGATTCTGGCCTATTTGAATAGGTATCCCTGGTAAAACCAACAGATATAATATAGTAATAATCCTAGTTAACCATTTCAGTAAGCGCCTGTTCTTAATCCCCTATTATAAGGATATTAATGCTAAGGAGGTAGCCTAACTATATATCTATTATGTCTACCAAATCTACGGACCACTAGATACTATTATATCTAATTATAGGCCGTAGTTTATATCGGCCTTCTAAAATAAGTTTACTTAGATCCTTAGCATTAAGCTAAAGCTTTCTATAGTATACCACCCCTAGACAGACAGTTAGATAGAGATTATAAATTAATACTTAGACCAGAGGCTCCGGCCCTTTATTAACTACTTCTAGGACAACTAGGGCGAACTGCTACCTCTAATAGACTATACCCAGGCAACTCTACCCTATAACTCTACAGGATTTGCACCTATTTAGCTAGAAATAGGATACTTACCCTATATAAGCTTTAACTGGGAAAGACCAGAGGGGCCATAGACCATACGCGAAAAACTGTCTTATAAGGAAGCCTAGCAATATACTAAACGCTTAGAAGAAGCCTAGACAGTAGCCTATATAAATCTAGAAAGGGCCTAGAGATTAATAGAACAATAGGCAAACAAGCACAGGCGTAAGCCTAACTTTACTATAGATAATAGGGTCTAGGTTACAATAAAGAACTAAAAGATAGAACGGCCTAGCCGTAAGCTAAACTATAAGATAGTAGGACTATATAAAATCCTTAATAAAAAAGGCAACTTATACAGGGTTAAGCTCCCAGACTTAATTAAAGTCTACCCTATCTTTTTACTAGATAAGCTACAGAAGGCTGCAGATAACCCACTACCTAGACAAAAGAATGAGCCTCCCCTACCAATTTAAGTTAATAGCAACAATAAATAGGAAGTTAATAAAATACTAGCCTATAAACTAGTACAAGGAACGCTACAATACCGTATCTAATAGAAAGGCTATAATCTAGACCCAATTTAGTACCCAACCTAGAACTTTATAGGCTGCCCCTAGAGGCTTAAAGAATTCTATAACCAATACCCTAACAAACCCAGACCCCCAAAGTACCTTAACAAGTAGATAGAGTGCTAGCATAGCGAAGACAATAGGCTGCCTATTAAGCATAAAGACAAGAATACCCCACGGATATACAAAGCCTAAGGGCAGGCTTTTTTTTGGGAGGGGGGTAATATTACAACGCTAGTAGAAAACGGTGGATCTTGGTAGATGTAGATTATAGTAGACGCAAGTCACGTAACTTAAGGACCGCATAAAATATCAAGCGGCGCTGCTATTCTTCTCCTTCCTTTCTCTAGCTTTGGATCCTCATTTATAGACAATCCAATTATACAGGCTTGCATGCGTCCTTATTGCTGTGCTTATACCTTAATTAACTAAGTTGCTAACAAAAACAATACCTAATATAGCTAAGTTAGTTATTACAAAGCTTATAGAGCACCTATAATTATTAAAGGATAGACTATATTTAATATAGGTAGAAAATAATAATCTTTGCAATAACATTATAGAGAGGAGGGCTAAGAAGAAGAAGAAGCGGGTAGTACTCTTTACCAAATTAGTACTCACTACTAAATGGGTAAGGGCAATTGTTGCCACTAAGGAGGCTAAAAAGGAAGCTAAGGGACAGGCTAAAGCTATAAGAGAAGTACTTAAAACAACTTAATAGGAGGCAGCTATAATTGCAAAGGCATAGATTAAAGAAAGAAAGAAGGCTTATACTGCTACTATAGAGGTAAAGAAGCTGTTAGATTAACACTAAAAGCTATTAGAGGAGGCAGATAGGGCGGCGAAAAAGGCGCAAAAGATAGTTATTATTGCAACTAATATTGCGAACAGGAAGAATATAGATAAAGCTTAAGAGGCGGTAAATAAAGTAGCAGAGGAAGCGACATTAAAAGCAGAGGCTTTAGCAGTAATATAGACGCAGTTAAAAGCTTCCTCTACTGCGGGTACTATAGCTGCTGCTTACTACAAGGCATTGCAAGAAGCTGCAAAAAAGGCAAAGGAGGCTATACAGGAGGCTATACAGGTAGAGGAGGTAGAGGATAATAAGCTAAGTAAGCTAAGCAATAATAAGATATTAGATAAGGATATTAATATAGAAATAGGTGATATCTAGGTAATTAAGTAGCAATTAACACCATAAAACACTAAAAAATATTAATATAAAGCCTCTATGATATAAAAATAACGCTTTATATAACCTCTATAAGATAACTATACCATACAATATTTTTTACTAGTATTTTGCCTGCAAACAAGCATTTAGCGGAATTTTGGTGTTCAAAACCGTCATAACCCCGTTTCCCACGTTAGTTATTTTAAATTTTTACCTAATATTGGCAATATGATATTGCCGATAACGTGTTCCACCAGTTATCCGGACATACCACTTACCCGGACACCTAAAATCTCACCAAAATTTGCAAATTCCGCACCTTAATATCTTAATAATAGCTAGATAATAAATTCTAAAATTTTAATACCTTATATGCAGTGCCTAAAACTAAAGACCTTTAGATTTTTAAATATTAAATGCTTATTGTTTTTAAAATAGTAGCGTTTTGGCCTTTTAATTTAATTTATTTACTTTTTCCTTAATATCTTATAAACTATAGAAGTTCCGCTCTTAGAAATTTAATAGCCTCTATTTCTAAGTACTATCTATTATCTATTAAAATTTTAGAATTTATTATTTAGCTATTGTTGAGATATTAAGGTGCGGAATTTGTAAATTTTGGTGAGATTTTAGGTGTCCGGGTGAGTGGTGTGTCCGGATGACTGGTGGAACACGTTATATTTCCGATAACCGATATTTTATCGGCTCGTATTGGTTCGTATCGGTGCCAGGTCTGTACATATCTTGATAGACGACGAAATTCACTGCACACCAAGAACGACATTATCTTATATGCGCTCCCTTTATATTTTTTTCACTACGTCAGCATCTGACAATACTTCGCGCACAGGTTGATCAGGCCACATACGAAACCAATATAATCAGACGGAGACAAGATGAGAGACACGTCTTGGGACACTCCTTATATGCATGGAACCGATCAGGAAGTCGATAAGACATCCCAAGTAAATAATTTTGATGCGGTGTTTACGGTTTATCTTGAACACCGGAAAAATGATTTTACACCGGACAACTTTCTGCAGGCTTGTTGGACAAATGGCTTCGATACATCTTGCACCATCTGTAGAGAAGCCTTCGACCTGGCTACTGAACCTCCCGTGCGACTTCTCGGTCTAGGCCAACACACGAACGCCACTCATCCTCTGACGAAGAAACTCCCACCTCCTCTCGTTAAGAATTATCATCTCAGATGCCTGAAGGCAAATCAGGTCAAATTTATCCCAGTCTCTCATCCATGGCATCCGTCAGTGGCAGAAGCTTACGCCCTCCGCATCTTCAATGCGAAAGCCGCGCAGACATGCTACGAGGCCCCCATCCGCACGCTCCTGGCTGTGATTCGTCACTTCGGCTCGGACTATTTACTTTGGCATGACTACATAAGCATACCACAATGGCAGGATGACTTTCGCGGCACAGTCATTTTGCCGCAAATATTCAAGATATTTGAAGCGAGTGGCTCTGCGATCTTACATCTTGGACATTAGCCTCCCGTCGAAGTCGTGCGGACGCCAACCCCTGGGACGATAACCGAACATAACAACGATTTGAAACGTTTCTTCAATGCACACTTATTCAGTCGGTTATGGCCGATCGTAGAATCTGATCGGGCTGGGGAGGCATACATCATGAACAATGAGTACGGAATCATGGAGCCAAAGTTTTCCGTGTTCGTAAAGCAAGTTTTGAATGCCGTGAACGCGGGCGCCACGACAATATCATACGACCAAATGTCTTCTTCGCAATGGATCTACGACTTGCCTCTCTTTGTTCAAGAGCGACAGAAGAACAAGTGTCTTGGCTATGTTTACGACATGATAGCCGATCTTGGCTGTCGCTCGTTCCGCGACAAGTTCATAGGTGCTGCTGAGCTTCTCGGGATCTCCGATTATCCTACAGAGCTTCCCACAGACACACAAGATGCATGCCTTTGGCTTGCGGAAAAACAGATTAAGGACAATGATCTCAGCCCCTTGTTGCTGAGACCCTCCACTGAGCCTATTTATAAGAAAGCTTGCTGGCTCAAAGGTCACAAATTTATTCTGAAGAACATGTGGGGCTGGGGTATTCAAACCCACTCGGCATGTGGATTGCCTCGAGTGCAAAAACATTCTGTGCACTTGAACTTGAATTTGGTCGGAACGATCACGTACGACTTCTCATGGCACGTACAAGCAGACAATCACTCGAATTGTGCATCGGATAAATTATTACGCCTTATCACATCCGCCAACGGATCGACGACAGAGTTTCTCAGGCGCCTTAAAAGTATTGATCTAGCTTCGATCTTCCGCTCCAACTCCAGCAGCAACATTGACCGAGTTTCTACTCTGGAATACAATGTCTCCTCCTCAAAGATCCTCGTCAAGATACTTGGCAGCCTCCTTGAGAAACAAGCCGCGTCTAACAGTACAGAGGAACCTGCCGAGTCATTGAAGATATATGACAATATCATTTCGCTGCTCGCACTTTCGGCTTCTGTGCCAACACCAGAACTTGATCACTTCGAGAGTCTCAGCTTCCACCAGTTGCATCGGCAGATCTGCGACTCATCTGAACGTACTCTTGTGTCAATATCCTGTTCAAATTGTCTCAAGCAGTCCATGTTCCGTGTGGAAATCTGGCAGAAGCCAATGACTGAGGCGCGGCTCTATCTGACTCCAGGATTGACATATCAGTACACCGCCACCAGCGGCACGGGCATCATCATGGAGGAAGACCGAATCATTGGGCGAGCACGCTTTTGTGCTTCAGTATGTAATTGCAACCATTCAGTCCCAGTGAAAATAACTTGAGCATTACAAAATCCGCTTGCCTCATCGTCGCTTCTCTCAACGGAGTTAAAATTTTGTTGAAGATCAACACGGTAATGACATATAAGCCTTCAACACAACTCGACCTCAAGCTTACAGCTACATGATGGGCCCTCATGCCTCAATCGGATTCGTCAGCCACGGAACTATGTCTTTCAGCAGAGAGATGAGAGTGTATGTGGAACGACATACATAAAGATCCCTCTATACCCTCGTCCCAAGAATCTAATACTGCCATATCTTTCTCGGATATAACAAGATTTTCTGCTTCTATGTTGGCATATAGATGTCTAGGACTCGTTGCTTTCACAATGGGCGTGTAGCCTTTCTGCGAGCTGTAGCGTAGCAGTAGTTGGGCGGTCGACATATTGTACTTCTCCGCCATTGTTCGCAGCTCAGCATTTTCGGAATGAATGTTTCTAGCGATCGCCGAGTAGGCCTGTAACTAGATCTTTTCTTTCTTACAAAAGTCTATAAGCTTGCGCTGCTGAAACCATGGGTGAAGCTGTGGATTGAGTCAGCCAACGAGAACCCTCTGGAATGTAGGGTTAGCACCTCTAGTTGATTGACGCATGGTGGGATTCTAGCATAATGTCGCATTTCTAGGATATGTGAAGCGTCAAAATTGCTGACGCCAATGTTCTTCACGCATCCTTCTAGTACCAGTTCTTCCAGCGCTTGCCATGTCATTCGACGGCAAACCGCAGCTGAAGGATCAGCCGCATCATCACCAGGATGATGAATCAAAATCGTATCAATGTACTCGAGCCCGAGCCTGCTAAATGACCCTCGCGCCGAGTCGGCTGCTTCCTTGAAGCTGCTCGGGTTCTTCTTAAATCTAGTAGCAATCTTGGTCGTGACAAAGACTTGTTTACGAGGTATGCCAGAGCTTCGAATGGCTTTTCCAATCTCTTCCCCGTTCCCATATGCCTGCGCGGTGTCAATCATGCGATACCCTGCCGCAAGCCCTCGTTGAATGTAATCAATGCATTTAGATCCATTGATCTTATCGGTTCCAAGTGCTATGCGCGGGGCTCGAGTGGCGAGATTGAAAAGCATAAATCCAACAGCGACTGTCGCCAAGCTAATTCTGAATTTGTGACGGTGGAAAAGTAGATGAGTGGTTCCAGGGACTTCGGTGTGTGGATCGAAGCGCGTAGCTACCCCGCAGTGTCTCGCAGAACAGCCTACTGTTCCAAAGGCAATGGGGCATGTAAGAATGCCGAATCATACAGTGACTTCGCGAGTTATTTTCGCTTCAGTCTACAGACCCGCATGCTTCGCATCGTGCATGGAATTAATTCCCTCATGAGCGGATCACCACAGTAAACGCGGAGAATCATAATACGTAGTATAACACATTTCGTTGTTGGTCACATGCACTAGCTTGAGATCAGACAGGAAACGAAATTGGCACAAGATAAGTATGACCAGAAGAAGAAATACGTTTCTAAATATCAGTGATCTTTTTGGACTGGACTGGAGTGGATCTGGGCTCAAATCCACTCCACCAGCCCATCAAGAGCTGGAGCTCCAAGAGCTCCATGGAGCTCCGAAGCAAATATATACTATAAATAGTAAATCTTAGCATAAATATAATGTTAAGGAGGTAGAGGTAAAGGTGGCAAATATCACTAATATTAAATTAGACTCTCTACTTATCGTCCTTATTAACCTCTCTATCCTTATCGCCGTTATCAGTATCGTCATCTTAATTAAGAATCGCCTTAATAGCGGCAAACTGCACCTCTAATGGCCTCTTCTTACGCTCACGCCATATCCGTGACGTTTGCATTTTAGTATTTTTAGGCGTGACACCAAATATACTGCTTGCCGTTTAGCTTGAACTCCTCCACCTTCCTTAACACGTCAGTTCCGTTCGGGTTAATTTCTTTAGGAGTAATAAGGATATTATCTAAGGCTAGTATGCGGATACGGAAGAATCGTTCTATATTGGTTAGCGAGGAACAACACTAAAAGGGTAAGTGGTGATAGGAGGGAGGCATTGGCTCCAGTCCAAAAAGATCACTGCTAAATATGGGAGAGTTGCCGCCAGGGAAAACGATGAATGGTTGCCTCCTGTAACGGCTCAAAGGAAGACCCAATGACACATGCATGACCGAAACGATCGTCGCATATCTATCCCAATAATCTCGTCTGTCGCCCCAAAAACAGTAACTTTGGCCGATCGCTTTCATATGTCACTTGCTTTTCAGACATGTTGATATCCATGTCCCATGGTCCTGTGCGCAAAGACTCTTCTGCATTTACAGGATCGATAACGTGCTCGTACCACAAATATATACCATATGCCTTTCTCAATGTCTGGATCATGAGTACTTCAACACAACACCATGACCGCTCGTAGTATTTCTCATCGACAAGGCTTATCATGGCATTGCATTGGGCAAGGTTCATGGGGAGGGCGGCAACACCTGGTCTCTGATGATCCTGGTGTTGAATTGAGGCTATAGAGCTAAAACTCTGTGTATTGCTTATATTTTTTTATATAGGTGGTTAAAGAGATTTTAAGGAACTTTAACCGACGGTCGAAGTTGTCTAATTAGTCAGATTCCTGCCAAGAGATGTCTCCTACAAATCTTATTACGTGATATCGTTGCGGGCTTATTTTCCAACACCCTCCCTTAAGCTTAGTTAACGATACCGCTATATACACTGTATATAAGGGTGTAAGGTTGCTTAATAAGGGTTGCTAAAGTTCCTCTGAGGTAGAACAAGTGCCTAATAAAGGGTTACGCCCTCCCTATTGTCTAGAGACAGCGCCTACTCCATAAAATATTTCTTAAAATTTTAGTAGTACCTCCCTATAGGTGTTTTACATTACCCATAGAGCTCTAAAGGCCCTATAGCCTCACCCTGTGTCTCTTTTGAAGTATGTCCATCCTTCCTACTGGTATAAGCCCTCCCTAATATCGCGGCCGTTAGATTTGGGTGGTAGGTTTAGGTGGTAGGTTTAAGTAGTAGGTTTAAGTAGTAGGTTGGTAGATTAAGGTTAAGTTCTGTTACTTGTTTTAAGGCCTTAAGGCGTTATTTAACGTACTCTCTAAGGATCTACTAATCGTGTACTAATTTCCTATTAAGGTCTAGTATAGTTAATTGAGTTTCTGCATTATCTAAAGGTGTTTAAGAAAGGCGTAGAACTAAGGACCTATAAAAGGCTTAGTAAGGCTATCGGCCGCTATATTAATTAAAGCAACGTATATAATGTTAATCCTATTACTGTTTATCTTATCTCTTACGTAGTAAAACTGGATATTGATGTGCTTTGTTTAATTATGCTAAACTAGATTTTCAGCCAACGCTTTTGTAGCTTAGTTGTTAGTTTTAATTAAGATCCTAGCAAACTATTCGCTCTGGTCTAGTATACCTAGTTTAGTAAGTAAAAGTTAAAGCTATATAGCCTCTTTTACTGCAGCCGTTAGAGCTATATACTCTAATTAATATATTAATAGTGAAACGGTAGCTTATAGCTTTAATTTCTATAAAATTGGTCCTCTGTTTAATATAAATATAAAGCCTAATATAGAGCGTCTCGTGGTTTTATTTTGTCCCTAGTTAGCGTTATTAAAGCTAATTAGTGTAAGGTCTAGGTTCTTATTGCCTCTATAGGTAATTCCTCTATTAAGCGAGCCGGCTAGGTATTAAAGGATAAGTCTTACGGCTGTTATATGGGTAGAGGTAGGATTATAGGCGAAACGGCTTACTGTTAATACTGTAAAGGTAATATCTAGCCTTATTTCTATTATAGGAAACATAATTAAACTAACTATACTCTAGTATCTTCTAATATTGTCCTTGCTAGTAGTTTCTTAATTAGCTATAAGCTTAATTAAGTACCTTGTAGGTACTAGTAAGGTATTAGCCTTTTATAATCCAAAACGTTTAAAAGCTTTAATAAGGTAGGCTTGCTATAAAAGTATAATCTTCTTCTTTATTTAATCTCTTATAACTATTATACCTAAGTAAAAGCTTATTAGCCTAAGATCTATTATTTAGAAGGCTGCTTTAAGCTCTACTTTTGCCTAATTAACTACCGCTATATCCTTATAGATAATCTTAGTGTTATTAACATAGGCAGAAATAATTAAACCTTTCTATCCTTTACTAGTGGCGAATATACTATAATCCGCGTATAGATAGTAAAGTCTAAGTTTTTCTAGTAGAAACTTTAAGAGCGTCTTATACCAGATTTAAGGTAATTGTTTTAGTCTATAGAGGGCCTTCTTAAAGTGGCAGACTTTGCCAGCTTCTTTATAGCCTTTTAGTATAATAATATAGAGTTCTTAATTAATTAGTCCATAGAGAAAGGCAGTTTTAATATCCATCTATTTAATTTTAAGGTTATAGTAGGCAGTAATCGCGAATAGAGCTCTAAAAGCTATAGGTTTTACTACTGCAGCAAAGGTCTAGTTATAGTCGACACTATACTGCTGTAGATATCCCTTAATAACCCATCTAGCCTTATAGCGGAGGACCTTACTATCCTTTCCCATTTTAACTTTAAATACCTATTTACCAGCAAGAAGCTTATAAGGAGGCTTAAGGGAGGCAATGTTAACAAGCTCCTATGTTTAGTTCTTAATTAGAGACCCTACCTCCTCTATTATTGCTTTTATCCATTCTTTACTGTTTAGGCTGTTAATTGCTTAGTTGTATATATAAGGCTTATCTTTGTTAATTGAGGTAGTAGATATGTACATTTTAAGATTGGGTAAGCTAGTATATTAAATATAGCCGGCTAGTAGAGCCATAGGATTAACTGTGTCGCAATTATTTGAGTAAGGGTTTTAAGGTATAGATTATAGAGGAAAGGTAGATAGAAGGGCTATTAGTTTATTGCCTATTTCATTATCCCAGTTGCTTAGTAGCTTATTAATATTGTCAGCCTATTAGTTAGTGTCGGAATGTTAGTTATATGACGTGGTTACGGGACCACGAAGCGAGACTAGCTAATCTGACCTTGGAGCAAACCCCTATTTCTAGATATTAACAACTACCAACTTCAACACCGCATACGTACCACTACAAGTGATATTCGTGCACGTTAATAAAGCGAGTATACTGATACTAATTAGTAGACGTATAGATTAGGAAATACGCAATAAGCTAGAGCTTAAAAACTATACTAGAAACAGTACACGGATTGCCTAGCCTTGTCTATTTTAGTTAAAGGAGAAAGCTATATCACCCTTAAAGCTTAAGACCACATATTAGCTTAACTGCTAACGCGTCAGATCGCCTAGAAAATTATATTTTTACTTAAAGAAGATTACGACCTCCCTTAAGCTTAAGAGAATTTATACTAGCTTTACAGCTAATATAATAGATTACTAAGAGAATAGCAATCTTGCTAAGAACACTTTATAGGCCCAACGGCTATAGAGCACGTACACACCCCTATACCCTTAACACCCTCACCTTAACACCCTTACCTCAACACCCTTACCTCAACACCCTCACCTTAACACCCTTACCTCAACACCCTTACCTTAACATCCTTAACCTTAACCCCAACCTTAACCTTAAACCATAACACAATAATATAGAAATTAATTGGAAGGAGAGAATTGCTAAGTATGGCAACGGAATTAACTTAGAGTCGGCTACGAATAACGATCTAATGGAGTATATGGAGACTAAGATGCACCTATACATACAATCTAACCTTATAGACTATTTATTATAGACAGTATTTTAGGAAGACTTTAAGGGCTTTACACCAGAGCTCTTTATATAAGTATGATCTAATACTAGAATAGGAATCCGTAAATACCTAGTTAAGAGAGGAGTATATATTATTAAGTAAGATAAGAGATACTCCCTTGGCAAGGTGCTAATGGACGTCGCTAATAAAGAAGAGTTTTATAAATAGACGGATAAGGAGCTTATTGTAGCCCTTATAGAGGTAAAGCCAATAATTATAATAACCTTATAAGATTAACTTAACCCTAAATTAGACGCGCTTGCCGTAGTCTTACAGACCCCCAAATTAGCTCAGCCTATAGCTATAACACCGTCTGGTACACAAACACCTATATTTACGCCTCCACCCTAGCAATCTATACACTAGCAAGCTGTACCAGCCGCTACCCAACAGTAAGCTGCACCTACCTTTACCCAAGATTAACAGCTTACCCTCCTTACTCAACTCCTACAGATGTAGAATCAGTAATTATTACCTGCGGCAACTGCCTCTACCCTCCCTCTAGCAACTAGTGCTCCTACCCTACTTGTTCTTCTACCTGCCCAGCCTATAGCTACAGCTATAACGCTATCTAAAACGTAGATACCTACCCCTATAATACCCTAGCAAGCTGCACTAATCGCTACCCAGTAGCAGCCGCAGCAACCGTAGCAGCTATATATATATACACCACCCAAACTAACCGTACCTAGTGAGGAGCAAGGACCTAGGTAAGGACCTAGATATAGTAAGGAGGTAGCCACAATTGCAAAGATCTACACAGACGACTAAAAGTACAATAGAGTCAGCGACAGCTTTAACTTTAAGTTAACTATCTTCTATAACATCTGTAAGAGATCTAGCTTACCACCAAAAGGCTACGCAGTGGCATTCCCTAGCATGCTAAAAGGGCTTACTTAAGACCACTACTATAACAGCAACCTCGAGTTAAGACCTTTTACTAAAGCCTGCAACTATATGCGATAGTTCTTTAAAGGGCTAGAATACTACTGTAAGAACCTTACGGAGTAAAACAGTATAACCCTCTAAGGAGTTATAGACGAGAACCCTAATAAGTTAATCTATTAGAACTTCTAACTGCTTATAGACAAACTGCTAAAGCAACGTTATAGACTATACCTAGACTTCCGTACAAACCGCATCCTTATAAATAAGTTAGTTACTGCTTGCTAGGGAGTGCTAGTATACCATATTACTGTCTCCAATCCTTTAGAAGACCTTTCTTAGTTAATTAGCAAACTATAATCCTTTATTATTGCGTGGGAAAAAGAATACCCCTTATAGGCCCTAATAAGACTATCTCACTAAGCCTTTTTTATGGATTGACGCTACTATTAAAATAACTAGAGTTAAGACCGAAACACCAATTGCTATAGCAGTAATTACTCTTATAGAACCAATGGCAGACTAAAGGCTAAGTGCTACGTCTGTAAAAAGGAGGACTGCTATTTATGGAAATACTTAGAAGAGGAGCGTAGTTGGTCCAGAGACGACTATAGGAGACGCTTTATTAATATCAAGGGCCGCAATAAGGGTAACTTTAACAACTACTTTAAGCAATACGTCGCTGCTTGCGAAAGAGATAAAGATGAAGATTTAGACTTTAAAGCCTATACATAAGACGCTGACGACTCTGGGAGCAATGCCGGAGAACCTAACAATAGTTCTACCTATATTACCACCTTTAGAACACTTACTATAGAGGAAGCAACCTCTATAAGCGTAGAGCTAGCTAATAAGGCTTATATATATCTACTTATGGTTTTAGAACTTATCACGGAGTCTGCCACAAAACCTTACACGGAGACTAACCCATTCGCCTGTAATACGACCACAACTATAGCGTCATGATACACCTTAACGGTCTTTATAGGAATCATAATCAATATAGGTGCTTCGCTAACTGTCCAATTCGGGATTGGAGCCTCTACGTCTATCGGAACCATAGACATCAACAGCCCTATAGGCAAGGTACAATTCCATATCGTTAAAGTAGATACTTCTTTCCTACTTTGCTTAGCAGATATAGATAGACTCTATATTAAATACAATAACCTAAAGGACGTTATCATCACTTGCACTAAAAAGGTGCCAGTAGTTAGATAATTTGGCCACCCGTTTCTTATATAGAGCTTCTCTTTACAGTCTTATCTGGTTAAGTCCTTTAACACAAACCCTTGCTACTTAACTAACGTAGAGCTATAACGTCTATACTATCAATTTGGTTACCCGTTAGTTAATAAACTGCAAAAGCTTCTTAACAAGACTGGCTACGGCTATAATACTAATAGATCTGCTATTAAAGAGCTAACCAGACTCTGCCACTACTGCTAGAAGTTTAGCAGATCTCTAAGTAGATTTTTCTTTACCTTATAAGACAACATTAATTTTAACTACAATATTATCATCAACATTATGTATATTAGCGGCTCCCCCCTACTATACATAGTCAATAAAGTAACTCGATTTTAAGCTAGTAGATAGCTATAAGATATTAGCGCCAAGCACACTTAGGACGTTCTATAAATGTGCTAGATTAACAGCTATTTAGGACTACTAGACTTAATTACCATAGACACTAGGAAGAACTTTATTAGTAAGGAGTTTAAGCACTATGCTGCTACCATAGGAGTAACTACAAAGTTAGTTCTAGTTAAATTACACAATTCCATTAGAATAGTAGAGCGTTACCACAGTCTGCTATAATAAGCCTACCAAATTATTACATCTAAAATCCCTAAAATCAGCAAGGAGATGGCCCTATAAATAGCCTTTAAAGCTATTAATAACACGGCTGGCCTAAAAGGCCTAGTCCCCACACTCCTAGTCTTTAGAGCCTACCCCCAAATAGTCAAATTGGATACACTATCACCTTCAGTCGCATAGCGAGCTGCGGCCATTAAGAAAGCAATAGTGGAAATCCAAAAGCTACAAGCTAAATAATAGATCGCTAACGCTCTTAATACGCGAAATGGACAATAAACTAATGCTATTCACAGCCTCCCACCTAGTTCGCCTATCTTAGTCTAGAGAGAAGGCAACACTGGCCAAAGTAGTTATTAGGACAGGCTATATATACTACTTGCCGTTAACGATAAGACCTACACCGTAAAGCTACTAAATAGGCTATAACCTTCCACTCTACAGTCGTAAAACCTTACCTACTAGACCTATAAGACTTAATTAAACCACAAGAGTCTATTAAATTAGCTAAACCAGTACCTATACCAGCTAAACCTTAATTATTACCTAAAGCTAAACTACAGCTACCGCCAAAGCAAGGCAGAGGTCGCCCCTGTAAATACCCATTGCTTACAGCCGTTGCAGATATGGCTGTTACGGACGCTACGATAGACATAGATGCCCTTACGGGTAATATTATAGACATAGCCAATATTGCTATCTACTTACAGGATAATAATACCGCAGATATAGCTAATACTACTATTTACTTATAGAACAATAGTAATACCTAGTTTAGCGCTTTACGGCAAAAGGAGGTCATAGGCCTATTTAAGAAAGGCGTCTTTAAGATTACTAAGCTACATAATATGCAAAAGGGGGTCAGACTTTTTAATTTATAGTTTATTAACAAAATTAAGAATAAGGGAACCGATAAAGCCTTTAAAAAATCACAACTTATTATATAGGCCTATAACAATTTAGAGAAAGAGCTAGTCCTTACTTAGTTACCAATAATTTAACAAGTTAGCCAGCGGCTAATTCTCTATATTGCTGCTATGCTACCATAGATATAACTCTACCTCTAAGACATCTTATAAGCCTATATCTAGTCTACTATGAACCTAAACCATAAGTTCTATATATAACCACCATACAAGCTAAACAAACAATTGGGAATTAATAAGGACTCCGTTCTAAAGGTTATAAAGCCACTTTATAAAGTGCCTAAAGCTGGAAACCACTAGTTCAAGACCTACTATTCACACTATATCAATCAGCTGCGAATGGACCAGTCTATATACGACCCTTACTTACTTTACAGCAACAAACCTTTTAGAATTATCGGCTTATAGACTAATAATACGCTATTCCTTGTAGATAATACCTTTATAGAGGCTAAACAAAGCAAACTATATAAGGCTAAATTTATAGCTAAGAAGCGAGAGTAACTAACCACTAATACACTAGTTAAGTTTAATAGAGGACTTATTCAATTGGCATAAGACAAGAGTATTACGCTAACGCAAAAGCGCTAGTATAAGAACCCTAGTATAGTTAACACTACGCTAGTAGATAGCACTAGCTCTAGAGGAATTATACACGGCCTACTTACGCTAAAGGACTAGTATATCGCTTAACGCGCTAGAGGAGCCTATATCGCCTTAGTCTATTAACCAGAGGCTTTATTTAACTTATCCTTTGCTGCCTAGGTAACTAATCCTAAAGAGGCAAACATAAAGGAGCTAAATAAGCGCCTAAGTTAGCAGATTTAGAACTTATATAGAGGTCTTAAGTTTATTAAATTAGAGGCTAAGACCCTATAGCTCTTAGTCTTTATAGACGCTTTCTTTACCAACAATAAGGACCTCTCTTTATAAATTAGCTATGTTATTATACTAGCTAACGCAACTAAAAAGGCCAATATTATCTATTAGAGCTTAATTAAGTATAAAAGAGTTACTAGAAGTGTTCTGGCTCCTAAACTCTACGGAATAGCTCACAGCTTTAATATTGCCGTTGCTATTAAGTCTACGGTAAACAAGGTCCTACAGATCAACCTCCCGCTTATACTTTGCACCAATTCTAAGTCGCTATATAACTATTTTATACAACTTAGAACCACACAAGAGAAGCGATTAATAATTAATATAATGTGCCTATAATAAGCCTATAAACGTCGGCAGATTACGGAGGTTAAATAGATTAATAGTAAAGCTAACCCTGCGGACGTAATGACCAAGAGGAAGCCTTATATCGCCCTACAGTAACTTATTAACACGACCCAAGTTAATATATAGGCTATAGGTTGGGTGGAGCGTAAGGAGTAATAGAAGGTGGTTTATAGGTTATAACGGTGCTAGGGCACGCCACCCGCCATATTCTGCGGACCCTAAATTTAACCAGCCAATCAGGATTTTCCATTCCCGGAATAGAAAATCACTATTAGCTTGCTTACCACTAGCGCCTTGGCGGCCCTCGCGATATATTAACCTACTACCCCTAATAATTCTTCTCCTTCTTTTCCTTAGCTTAGTGTCCCCGTAATACAGCATTCTACAAGCTTTAGTTTAGAGGTATTAGTATAAGCCGTAATACTGGTTATGCAATTACGGACCTATAAGAGGAGCGTGGAAACTATTGCGTATTAATTAGATCTTTAGCTATTACGTATATGCTATAAATAGTCTAGAAACAGACTTGGCTTTGGAGTATAAATTAGCCTTCTTCTTAGAGTTGCTCCAGTGTCAGAATGTTAGTTATGTGACGTAGTTACGGGACCACGAAACGAGACTAGCTAATCTAACCTTGGAGCAAACCCCTATTTCTAGACATTAACAACTACCAACTTTAACACCGCATACGTATCACTACAAGTGATATTCGTGCACGTTGATAAAGCGAGTATACCGACAGTTAGGGCTTTAGTCTATACCTATAAGGCTTATAAGAAAGGCAGTAGGGTTACTTAGTAGGTTAATTCTTAACGTCTAGCGGCCTAATTAAGTAGTGGTTATAGTGAGGTTTTTAGGCAGAGACTTAAGCCTATAGGGCAAACTATCGCGACCTTCCTTCTAATTAATTCTTTATTATCTTTTTCTTAATAGAGGCTTTGGCTAAGGAGTAGTAGTGTCTTCCCTCCCTTACTTATTAGATAAGTCTATGGATTCTTCTATAAATATAGTAGCAGTCTTTAAACTAATATCACCTTTATAAATTTTAACGTCTTTAAGCCGCTTAATCTTCTATTTATCTAGTAGCTAAACATAATAGATTGTCTTGCTGTTATAGCTAATTAGAACACCTTTTTTTACTTATAGAGCGAACCTAGCTAATTTTACACGATCTTCTTTAGCTATAAGGGAATAGACGGTAGATCCTAGAGCCTTTAGGTAATATACTAAGGGAGGTTTACCCTTAAGCTTTTTATAAGGTAATATGCCATTAAGAGCTCTTATAGGGCGTCTATTTTTAATATATATGGCTATAAGAAGTATATTAGGCTATAAGAAGTCTAGTATATTGCCTATGAGGATTATTAAGCGGGTAATCTTAGTAGAGGTTTGCTGCAAGCGCTCTACTACTCTGTTCTCTTCTTAAGCGTATAAGGTAGTAGGTTTAAATTCTATACCTAGATTGTCTATCCAGGTAGTTACTTTCTTGCTATAAAGCTCCGCTCTATAGTTAGTACAAATTCTAGCAATTTTAAGGTCGAATTTAGTGTAGATCTAGTTATAGTACCTCTATAAAGTATTAAGCTACTCGTCCTTTATATGGACGGTATAGATTATAGTAAACCTTGTATAGTTATTAGTAAAAGATACGTAGTATCTTTCGCCTTTAAAGCTAATAGGGGTAATAGGCCCTACTAGATCTATATAGATGAATTAAAATAGCTGCATAGCTTATTCTTGGAGTGTTCTATTGTACCTCTTTTAGGCCTTAGATTAAGCGCAAGGCTTATAGTATTTATTGCTAACATTATTAAACTTAATACCAAGTTTATTTAGGTAGTATCTAAGGTTACTATAGTTAAGGTGGCTAAATCGGTAATGCTAAATAGGTAGACTTTTGTTGTTTTTAATAGTATGGAGGACCAAGTCTAACTAGTAGTTGTACGGCCGAATTAGGTAAAGTTATTAAATTTTAGGCGCGTATCCTATTACCTTGTTATTGCATTTAAGTTTATAAGTCTTATTGTTAAAGAAGACGCCTATTTCTTTAAGTCGGCTTCTAGATAGTAGGTTTGCTAGTAAATATGGCACGTAAAGAACAGTATGTAGAGTAAGCGTGCTTCTATAGCTTCTATTGGGTAGTGCGGTTTATATAGAGATAGATCCTTTACCTTCTAATTAAGCTCTATAGGGACTAACTGTACCTAATAAGGTGTTGTTATTAACGTAGTTAAAAAGGAGTTCATGGTCCTTGCAGCAGTAAATGGTAGCAGTAGTATTGTAGACGAAGTCGTACCTACTTAGTTAAGCTTATACAACTGCTGCTGCAAGCTCTTGTTATAGGTTTACGTTAAGCTCAGCTTAACTAGAGTGTTTATTAAGTTAGATAGGCGCTTAAGTTATCCTTTGCTTCTTCCTTAAGCGGATCCTATTACTAATTTCTTTTAGAGCGTTGTCTGGCTTCCTCTCCTAGTAGTCTTCTTTATAGTGCGTAGTTCTATTATATTTTATATAGTTAGGGTGTTTACATATCCTAACTGGTGCTATTTTTCTCTTTATAGGCCCTCTATTGTTTAATTGTACTACTAGTGCAGTAGAGACTTCTTAATTAAGTTCGCTGTTAAAGATGATAAGTTCCTTGCCTAAGGCTTATAGATTGGTGTTTTCCCGCATCCAATTTATTTATTTTGTTGTTTTAAACTAAGTATAGCTAGTAGAGTTGACCCTATATAGGAGGGCCGCTTAGGCGAGGACCTTGTAGTTAATAGGTTGGTTTATTTTAATAAGATAATTAAGGTTTAATGTAATATAGGAGACAAACTCCTCTACATTCTTAAAGTCTTAAACGCGTTTAGTAAAGAAGGTGGCTATAATGTTGGTAACAGCTGCCAGATTAAGATCCTTAAAGTGTTCTTTTAACGCTTTCCATTTTTTAAGCGCTTATCTAGTGTTTAATATAAATAGCTTATAGATATTGCTAATGCTCTGGTTAATAAAACCGGCTATATAGGCTAGCTATTCCTTATATTTCTCCTATTCCTTTACCAAGTCAGCTAGTTTAATTTTTAGCTATTTACTGGTAAAACCCAAGTCCGCCTATTTCTCCTTAATTAATTTAAGTATAGGAAGAGGTTATAGTAGATTATTAAGGACCTACTTAATGTTCTTGGATTAGAGGTGGTTTTGTATATTAATACTAAATATTGGCTAGTCTTCCCGTCTAGCGAGCTTTTAAATAGAGGCTTAGGTGGTACGTTTATCGCTTATATTAGCGGAGCTTTATATTATAGGTAGTTTATAGTAGGCAGTCTATAGGCCTTATTAAGATAATATTATTAGATTGGTTTCCTTTTATAAGGAGTGTTTATATAGTGTAGGTTTTAACTTAGTATATTCTTTAGCTGGTGTAGGTAGTTCCAATAAGCTTTTTCTAATCTACTACTAATATAGTTGTTATAGAGCTTTATTCTTAAAACTCTATTATTCTGTTTTAATAATAGTAAGGTTGTTTACTAAATAAGAGGTCCTCCTAAGCCTCTGGTACCGCGGTTTAATTACAGACTATATTAGGCTCATCCTTGGTAGGATCCTCTTATACATTTAGCATAGAGTCTGTAGTTAGCAGCTACGTAGCTACTTATTGTAGGTTTTTGGCGTTATAAGTTAGGTAAACATTTACCGACTTTTTATGCCCGTGTAGTAATATTGCGATAGCAAATATTATAATAATAATAAAGCAATTAGATTTAGCCTATTAGGCGCAAACCTGGGCTTATAACCTGTTAAATTAAGGCTATGGAGCTAAAACTCTGTATATTGCTTATATTTTTTATATAGGTGGTTGAAGAGATTTTAAGGAACTTTAACCAACGGTCAAAGTTATCTAATTGGTTAGATTCCTGCTAAGAGATGTCTCCCACAAATCTTATTACGTGATATTATTGCGGGCTTGTTTTCCAACACCTGGTCTATATAAGCAAAGTCCTGACAATCTTTTTAGTATTCTTTATCGCGAATTAATAAAAAGAGTATACTTACTGTCCGTATTACTTCCGGTGATATATATTACTATTGCAATAGTATTGGGGTAACTGGCTGTTTTATTAATGCTTAATTGATTCTCCTATTTTATAGGTAGAATTTAGTGGATTTCCTAAACTCGCTTAGCTTACATAATTAACCCCTGTCATGGGACACCTCCGTGACACCTTATACACGTCTACCTGTTCCTACTTGTTTCCACCTGTTTCTACTAACGCAGTAAGAAGAGACCAACCGCGAGACGACAATCTGATGGCAATCTGCCGGCAATCTACGGCAATCTAACGGCAGTCTGCCGCATTCTGCCATATTCTGCCATATTCTGCCAAGCCACTAAATCTTGCCAAGTTCTATCAGGACCGCTACTCAAATCCTATTCTGCTCCGTGCACATATTAACTAAGCAACTAAACTAATAATATATACCCTTTCTTCCCATTTCCTTACCTTCTCTTCTTATACAATGTCTTAACTTTATTATACAGTTTATGTACATAGCTTAATAATATCTACTTTACTATATATTACCATCGCTTATGCTCACTCTGTAATACTATATTGCGTTAACCTTATATACCACCCTCTAAAATATAGAACAACCCTAAAGCCCCTATAATAGCCGCCGGCATTATATCCACACTTTAAAAATAATTAGTAAAGATACAGAAGTCCTTTATAGACGCCCTTATATAAAACTAAGCCACTTTAACTTAATAATAAGCCAAATAAGAGGCATAATACTTGTAAATAATTAAGGACCTCTAAGAAGAAGTCCGTACCCTTAAGATGCCTATACTAGGGCCCTAAGACCAAATGCCTTCTCTAGAGATAAATACGTGGGATAAGAGTTCTAAACCTATAGTAACTATTTATCCCAAACTAACTACTATACCGTAATAATCTAAATAACTACTAAACCCTCTAATATTTACTAATAAACAATAAGAACTCTAATTATTCCTAAGCCAGCTTAAAAATAAGCTAACTAGTAATACTAACTGCTACCTAACTAAAGCTAACCAACTCTACTATACCCTAAGTTAACTAAAAGGAGATATAGCTAACTGTTATAGGACACCTCCGTGACACCTTATACACGTCTACCTGTTCCTACCTGTTCCTACCTATTTTTACCAACGTAGCAAGAAGAGATTGACCGCGAGACAACAATCTAACGGCAATCTGCCGCATTCTGCTATATTCTGCCAAGTCCACTAAATTCTGCCAAGTTCTGCTAGGACCGCTACTTAAATCCTATTCTACTCTGTGTATATATCAACTAAGCAACTAAACTAATAATATATACCCTTTCTTCCCGTTTCCTTACCTTCTCTCCTTATATAACGTCTTAATTTTATTATATAGTTTATATATATAGCTTAATAATATCTACTTCGCTATATATTATTACTACTTATACTTACTCTGTAATACTATATTACGTTAAAACCTATATTCCGCCCCACCCTATTTAAAATATAAAACAACCTTAAAGCCCCTATAATGGCCGCTAACATTATATCCGTACTCTAGGAATAATTGGTAGATATATAAAAGTCCTTTATAAACGCCCTTACATAAAACTAAGCTGCTATAGCTTAATAGCAAGCTAAATAAGAAGCACGGTATTAGAAAATAATTAAAGCCCTCTAAAAAAAAATCCGCACCCTTAAGATGCCTACGCTAAGCCCTTAAGACTGGTTGCTATTACTAGAAGCTAATACGCGGAATATAAGCCCTAAACTAGTAATAGTTATCCCACTAGTAGAACTAACTACTACGTTATAATAATCTAAATAATTACTAGACCCTCTAATATTTACTAGTAAATAATAAAAACTCTAATTATTCCTAAGCCGGCTTAAAAATAAGCTAACTAGTAACGCTAACCGCTACCTAACTAAAGCTAACTAACTCTGTTATGCCCTAAGTTAACTAGAAGGAGATATAGCTAATCTTATTAAACCTCTTTAACCAAACTTAGTACTAAGCCTAATTATACTTCTTAAAGCTATATATGGTAACCTAAACCACTAAGCTACTACCTAGAGAAAAATAAACTATATAACTTAAGGAATAAAAAGCTTTCTAGTATACTTCTCTAAATTTAACTATTATGTAAAAGAAACAGGCTGGAATAACTCTATACTAATTAACAGCCTTATTAAATCCCTAAGTCCTAAACTAAAAACCTCCCTAATAGGTGTAGACCTACTAGGAGCCCTTAACGCCTACACAAACGTTATTAATAAATAGTATAATAATATACTACGCCTAACACCAAAGTCCACTCCTTAATATAATACAACAGCCCCGTAAACGTCTATTAAGTTATTATCTTAGCCTAAGTACCCTAACGCTATAGATATTAATATAGGGACCCTAGGATACGCTCTACTAGGGTCCCCTAAATAAGAATAACGTATTAAGCTAGGCCTTTGCTTTAAATGCGGAAGCAAGGAACACATCTTAAGATACTACTCCGTCCCTATACCCTAATACAACTTATAAACAGCTAACACTAATAACCGTTTACTATATTAATCCTCTAGTTACCGTCCCCAATCTTTACCTAGCTCCAGCCCCGTGTCTAGTAAGCACTACTTATAAGGACGAAGTTATAACTAACATTCTATAAAAACCCCTTCCCGCTCGCCATTAAAAGGTATATTTTAGAGTTAAGTCGCTCTCCAGGATAGCTATATTACAGGATCTCGTTAAATATATTAGATATTATAAACCCTAACTCTTAGGATTATAGTATAACCATTAACTGTCACGGCACTGACCTGACGCGTTGTTATGGCTACGCGTATGCATAAGCACGGACCTGACCCCTGAGCAACACGTATATATACCTGCCTCGTCTCCTGTACATAGATCCTTACACGACATCGTTTG